>Ga0325405_1000866_pt1 | contig 29912 bp, 20 predicted proteins | sample PopdelMetagenome_21_FD_205663 | JGI IMG/M metagenome (GOLD analysis project Ga0325405, IMG submission 205663) | Populus deltoides microbial communities from Bellville, Georgia, United States - Xylem-Control-R2 | ecosystem: Host-associated > Plants > Phyllosphere > Stem > Wood/Secondary xylem... | reverse complement strand
CACTGTGATGGCTGGAAAATCAAGGTTTAAGTTTTTTATCCAAAAACCTATTTTTTACCCAAAATATCTATAAAACACACCGTAAAAACCGTGATAAACTTGTTTATGGCCTAAAAAACCGAAATTAACTCGAGCTCGGATATTTTTTTCACAAACTTTAAAGGTACAAAAACACCATAATCTAGCAACCTATCTCAACCAAAGACTAAAAAAATAACAAAAATAAACTCATCAAAATTGAATTGGAAAAATATTAAGGTACTTCAATTATATAATTTGTGTGTTTTTAAAAGCGTTGTGACTAAAGTGCATCTTTTGCAAAACTTATAACATGTCACCCATGTTTGATGCTTTTTTTATTTTGATCTATCTTTTTTCAATCCAACCTTTTCATAATAAATTAAAATCCATTGGTCTTTAAATAGAACTATATTATTGAAAAAAAAGTTGGAGGACCAAATTAAAAAGATATAAAATTTTGCATAGTGAATCTACAGTAATGTGTGAGAGGACAATGAAGCCTTGCACAGTGGAAAAAATCATGTCTTTTAAAGCAATACTTAATAAAAATTCACAGCTATACAATAGACATTAATTTTTGGTCCCCCAAGCTATAATTCTCTTAAACTAATAAAATTAAAATTTATTTTTTGTCAACGGAGCTTTATCTAATCAACAAAACATTTCATTGACATCATTATCATTAGATCTTAATTCGCAGGCATAAAAATAAATCATCAAGACTAATAACACAACATTAAAAAATTAAATATACATAGAAAAAAAATCAGAAGGTCTAAATGAAAAATAAACCAAGGATAAAAAAAAAATCATGGTGCGAATCTCTTTTAGTTTTTTTCTCTCAATATAGTAGTCCCACTAGAGATTATTTGAGTATATTAAAATATAGTACGGAAAGATTAATGATATTTATAAAATGTTGCACTGGTTTTGTAAATATATTAATTAAATTTAATAATTCTAATCCTTTCATGGTTAGCAATAAAAATTCCACTTTCAGGAGACTGGGCAGGTATTAAAAAAAAAAAAGGATTCATTTAGTTTGAGATTCACGGTTCAAATTTCTACAACGAACTTGGTCTGATTAGCTTCCCTGATCAAGATATTTTATATCCTCACGGCAAGTAACCAACATTTATATACTATACTTATCTTGTTACCTCTCTAAAATACATAAATAATATATATATATATATATATATTATTTATAATTATATGGATGGATGGAATAAGTTGTAGGAACATCACCAGCAACAGATAAGAAGAGAAAAGTAACATCTAATTTCTCGTATAAAACTTAACTAATTAGATTTTAAATTTATTTTACAGAAATTATTAATTTAAATTTTATAAATCTCGCAAGAATTAAAAACTTAAATAGTAATTAATTTTGGGACCTGTTGTATTTAAATATTTTTTTTATTTGACTCTACAGTTTGCATCTGTTGACGTTAAATTGATCTCAAACAAGTACTACAGGTGGCAATGCAAGAAGTGAATTGGGACAAAGGAGGCCACGTGTAGAATTTAGCTTCTTCTGTAGGAATATATCTTACAAGTTAGGCCTAAGAACAAAAACAAAAGTATTCGAAAGTCTTCAAGAGCATCCCATCCCGAACGCGTGGGTAGATTGTCCAATCCGGGCATCAGTAAGAGGATCAGATTTCAAAGAGTCCCTTGATGGCCAATATAGAATCACTTCCTGGTATAATAATATTGAGCTTTTCTTTTTCCTTTTTTTCCGAAGCAGCACCAGTAAAATTAAAAATAATAACAATAAACTATATAATAGATAATCCAATAATAAAATTTGGGATTAAAAAGTTTACTCCATGTGGTCTCAGATTCGAGTCTTGTAGTTGCTAATATGATGGTCACTGAAAACTTATATGGTTGTTAACTTTAGGGCCCGTAGGATTAGTTGATGTGCGCGCAAGCTACCCCGGACATCCATGTTAATAAAAAAATTAAAAATTAAAGCAATTCAAATTTTATTTAGGAAAAAAGCATAGCTTAACAAATCGCATACAATATATACGATTCCAGTCGATTAAAACCCAGCCCCCTTTTTTCTTTTCTTGTTTTTGCTCCTCTTCTCTTCCCTTCCATCTTTGTTGTCTCTATCCCTAGACTCGCCCCCCTCCCCCCTGAAATAGCCATCTCACCAGCACATGATATTATTTTTCAGTGATGAATTGTTTTCTAATGCATGTCTTTTATGTCTTGATAGATTAAATGAATACTTTACATCGAGCACTTGATATTAGCAACTTAGGGAAATGATTTATAACTAGAATGAGTTACCATGCATTATTTTGATATTGCTGAGATATATTTCTTAAATGTTATGAAAATTAAGAATTTAGTTTAAATTAAATTAAATTAAAATGTTAAATGAATTATAATTATGTTTGATTATAAATTGTAAGATATTGAGTTGATTGCTTTTATGACACGAAGTTGAAAAAAATCCCAGTTCAAATAATATTTTGGACTAGAATTATAAATATCTCACATGAATAGTTAAACTAAATTGTGTTATTTTTTAAAATAAATCTTACAATGTTATTCTCTTTATTTTTATTACAGTGATATTATTTTAAAAAAAACTAATTAAAAGGGTAGCATATAGAATATACTATTGGTCTGTCTTAGCAAATGACCTAACTAATCGTTAATTTATATGGTTGTTATTTTTAAAATATGTAAAATTAATTAAAATGGATATAAAATGACTCAAATATCTATATTAATATTAATATTAATACAAAAAAAAGACCTCACTGATGTGAAAGAGGTTCCTTAAAATAACATGTTTACCATGCTGCCTCTAAAGATAAATTTAAGTTTGGGCAATTGACATGGTTCAAATAGTTTCAAACGCATATTTTTGCCTTTAACTTCGTTTGGTGTGTTTGGTGTTGTGGTTTTAAAAAAATTATTTTATAAAAAGTATTTTTAGTTGAGGTTGGTTTGAAAAAATATATTTTTGGTTAAAAATGCTTCTAAATTGAGATTATAAAATAATTTTAAAAAATATATATTAATATTGATGATTTTTAATTTAAATATTGTAGATTTAACTATTGCTATTATATCATGAAATAAATAATACTTTATATAAAATATTTTTTATTGTTCCATTAAACTATTTACAATTCTATCACGTATGAAATATATCTGACAAGGACTTTAGTTTTCACAAATTTCTCAAGAGCGCAACAACATCAGGTAAAATATAATTAGGAACAAAATTGGGATTGCGATCAAATTCTGCAAATACTACGTCATCAAGCGATCTTCGCCTAATTTATGTAGTGTAATTGAATAATATTTAGCACTAATTTTTCAAATAAAACATAATTAAAAATATATATTTTTTTATTTTGTTAGGTCGGACCCGGTTCAATAAATAACTTTAAACCGGACTGGTCTGACCGAAATAGTGAAGCCATGCTCCACTGTTCATGGAAGTAAACTTATGTTCACTTAGATAGCAGAGCCGTTTATAAGTTTACTCAACACAAGAAGCAGCAAGGAGCTGCTTCTTACAAACCGGTGGCTGTGTCATAGTTAGTAGCGGGTTCTACTAATAAAAAAGTGTTTTTTGTACTTTACTAAGCAATAATAATTGTGGTTGCAAGTGAACCTCACCTGCAGCCACAATACCAAACAATACCTATTAATAAAGTAAGATTGTTTTTTCATTTCAAAAATATAAAATAGAAAAATTAAAATTTTTTATTTTTATTTTTATTTAAAATTATTTTTTAAAATATTTTTAGAATTTGATATTAAAAATAATTTAAAAAAATAAAAAATATTATTTTAATATATTTATAAATAAAAAACAATTTAAAAAACATTTATTACTATAATTTTCAGCATTTATTAATATAACAATTGTCTATCCTCAAAATGTCCTCGCGTAGCTTTACTGCCAGCCACCTGAAATAATCAAGATGGTCAACTGTCTATTTCTTATCCACGTACGTTCTGCAGACGAGCATAATCCACTACTGAAAGAACCACTTGGCAACTGAAAGTACTAGTACGTACACACGATGACCATAGAGTGAAAACGACGACTCCAAGATCATTAAAGTGCTCGAACAGGGCTGTGTATTCACCGCAATTTTAATAAATTTTGATTTTTTGATTTTAAATTATCTTGTCTGCCAAACTATTCAAATGAACGAGCAAAACCCAGAACGGTAATTTTAACTTTTAAGCTAAATGGTCGAGGAAGCGGGGATCCAAGTGCTGAACATCCAACAGTTGTTAGGCAGCGATTTTTTTGTTTCTTTGGCACTCTGTAACTTCCAATGACGCGGGCATGGTCTCGCTCAAATCGATCTAATGTCACCATCTCTGCAGGCTTCGGCAGATCCGCCCTCAACATGGCAACTTCACTATCGTATGCTTTACCAGCAGGCACGGCGGAGTCAATTCAATTTGCCTGAAGGGGTTCAAGAAAATGTGCAAATTTATAAACAAATCACAAGATTGCAAAAAATAATAACAATAATCTATTGGTTGCTTTAGATTTCTCAGTAATGGAAAGAAGTGCAGAACAGAAGAACGGTTAAATGCTAGATTGAACCTTTATTGAGAGCACAAAATGACCTCCTGTTTTGAGGAGATAAGCTGCATTCAAAGCTAATATTCTTATCTGCAAAGAAAAAGCACGAAAAAGAAAAAGAAAAAAAGCAAGAACACTGAAGACAAATAAACTGATAGATTCATAATTCCATCATGACCCCTGATTTTCTGAAATGCTGGTATTTTTCAGAAAACAACAACGCTTCATTATAGGACAGATGTTACCTGACAGTTCATAAGAAACTGTAAGAACACATAAGAACATTCTACGTACGAGGATGAATGCCAAGCATTTCGAAGTTCATGTTGAAAAAGAACAAGGCACTATTACATATGGCAATTCCAGAGATATGCGCAAAAGTAATAGAATTGTTAGAGTATACTAATACAGCAATGCCTGTAAGGGAAATCTGAGTGGCCCAAAATGTATCCCGTGTCTTCGTCAGCATCATATATGATAACCTAACTGCATGAATGTGCGCAAACTGTATCAACAATATGCATGTCTTAGCATTTAAACCCACTCTATCCTTCAAGTCAGTGGCAAAATGAAACTGTAAAGCCAACAATATTTAAGACAGATTCACATGAGAATAAAAAGAACCGAAGTTTAAGAATATGTGAAGTGAATCAAAACATTTTTTGATGAAATATCTCAGTAATCGCATCAGAAAAAAAAATTGTGCCTTCCAATCAACTAACAAAACGAAACATTACATCAGAAGTCAGAGTTGCATGACTTAAATTTAGGAGAATCTGAGAAGCAGGTGCTGTATCCTTTGTACAACATCAAAAGAATAGCAAATACTCAACAGTGAGACTGCAAATAGTACAAGACAACTTGGAAAAGGAAAGCCCGTTTTTATCTAAGAAGAAATTTAGGTGCATAACAAGCTAGATGTTGGATTGTCGCATGGATGACTTAATTAAAAACTGAGAAAATCTGTCAAGATTAAGTTTGAATTGGTAATGGGGCTTGTGCTTACTGCAGAATAAGGTTCTATCCTTGCTAGCCAAACCCAATTCTTAGCTATAACTGCCTGTGGGGGTGAAAAAAAAACAGCATTATTGCTCTCTACTTTCTAGCTATTCTAGCAAAATGAACAGTATTCGCTATATATATACTGTAGTACTCTTCAATTGGCTTTCGGAAAAGACGCGAGAGAAGAGGTCACAGGAAAAAAAGATCGTACATGGCATCTGAGTCTTGTCTTTTATTCTTGGCTTTAGTTTTCCTAACAATTAACAGTTCAACTATGGCGATCCCGTACAATAGTGAATCTGTGGTAATCTGTGGTGCTAGCGAAGTTGAATCCTCAATTGCCAAAATGGTTTTTGGTAAAATGTCTGTGCTTATTGTTTGGACTCAACGTTCGACGATGAAAGTTCTTGGCTTGATAGTATTCAAGCCAAACTACAAAAGCAACGCTACCTCATGTGCTCCTTAAGATATGTTATCTTATTCTGACAGCAATCATATCTCCAGCACGTTTCCTTTTTTTTTTTTGTCACTGAACACATTAATATATTCAGGCAATTAGTATACTATTAATTCGCGGGTTCCTGAGTTAATCATATTTTCATTGAAGGTGCTGCTCTGATCCAATGCTATTTCAGTTAGAAGCAACTGGATATTCAAATACTGCACAGCTAACAGCTTTAGTATAAGCAGATCTCTCCCCCTTGTGCTTTGGAATGGCAGGGCCACAGAAACACGAGGAATATGGCCTTTGTGGAGAATTGCCATCAGAATTATGTATTTGAGGGGGCTGCATTCTCTTGATCTGTCTGATAACTTGTTGGAAGGAGGGAATCCTGAAGAAACTGCAAATTTGTATGATTTGAGAGTCATTAATTTGAAAAATAATAGGTTCACTGGGAAGCTACAAGTGGATATTGGAGGCCATATATACTATATAGTGGTCTCTGCAAATGAAGAACTAACCTTAATTAATGGATTGGGGAAATGCCATAGTAAAGGAAATAGCACACACTTCAATATTCATCTTTCACCCTCACATGTAATAATAAAATATTCATGATTTTTTTACCTTAAAGAGCATGAATATGATTATATTTTTTAGAAAGCTAGTTAAGATGATTATTTAGCTAAAATTTATGCATGGATGTGGATGCTCTAAGATCGAAGGAACTAAAAACCCAACTTTATAAATATGCAGGGGCGGAGCTGGGTTCATTTCATAGGGGAGGCTAAATTAATATAATAATATATATTATTAAAAAATTTATTTATTTAAATTAAAAATATTAAATAATAGAAAATTTTAAAATGTTTTGCAGGGCCCGGGCCCTGCTTGCCACCCCTAGCTCCGCCCCTGTAAATATGCACAATTTAATAAAAAAAACGGAAAGGAAAAAGAAGAAAAAAAGTGGTCTTTTAAAAAAATTAGCACAACAAAATAAAAAAATTAATAAAATAAAACAATTTTAGTTTGTCGTGAAATTAAACTCCAACCTCCCTTTTTAATACTGTTTTATATAAAAAAAATTGTGTTTTGTAAATATATTATTTATTAAATGTTGTTTTTTTAATTGTAATTTTTTTTATAGAATCACGATAAATATAAATTATATTATTTGATCAAAAATATTTTTTAATTGTGTTATTTCGTTGAAACATTAATCTCTTTGTGCTAATATCACACAAAAAAAAGGCTCAAATTTTCAAAATAAATGAACATTTTTGTTATGAAAGAAGTTTTTACTACGCATTGCGTCAGACACTCGGTGTTGCTGCGTTCACATCAGGTGGATACCGAGTACATGCGTCATATGCATAAAAGCAGTAGAATTTATCAACAATAATATATGACAGGTCAGGTAATAGCAATCAATTCTTAATATATTTCAAGTATATAAGAAAACACCTAGTTTTATTATTTTAAAAAACAACGTCGTTTTGAAACAAAAAATTATATAAAAAATCTTTAGAGTTGAACTAGCTGGTCTCACCAGGATTTATCCAGGAGTCTCGATCCTTACCACAATTCTTATCTGACAGACCAGACCAGTTTAAATAATTATGCTCGCCTCCACTCTGCCAACTGATTTAAGGTTCCACTGCAGTTTTCCTCTCTACCACCTGAGCCAAGGTCGGTTTTAAGAGGGGGGTCAATTAATATCAATGTGGGGAAAGGTTGCGGCAGGCAAGATTTTGAAAATGTTGCGTCCATAACGCAGAAATTAGCGTGGAAATTCTAAATTCCTGTCCCATTCCTTCTCTACGGTCTTCGGCAGTTTAGAGGTAGCGATGCTTCTTCCTAGCCATGAAAGTATTAAAATCTTAGAGAACCATAGAAAAAAATTATGGTTTTTCACTGGAAAATTCATTGATCAGCAAATATTAATTCCATGACGCTGGTTAAAATCAACTGCAAGAAGTTCAAGCGGGCATCAAGGAAAAATTATTTCCATTGCTCAACTAAATTCTGTGATACAGAGGATACTTTTCAAGTGAAATTGGAAACTAAAGCCAAACATTAAGAGACAAGCAAGCTCTATCACCACAAATGTTACGGAGATAAGCCGCCTGCATGGACACAGAGTACATATTTTGCTGCTCATCGTTCAACAACCACATTGAGAGACATGGTTGCGCAAGAGGCCTTTGACATTCATCGAGTAAGATGTTTGAATGAATTAGTCCACAGGAACTGGCTGCATGTTCTCGGCTTCTTTCCTCAGATCTTGAAAGAGAACAGATGACAGGTATCGCTCCCCAAAACTTGCATGAATAGTCTGAAAGTCAACCAGCAACAACTCTTACGGAGCATTCATACTTAAATTAATTTACTTGGGTAAAAAAAGAATTCCCGATTCAATGATGAGGAAATTTGCTTAAATTGATGAAACCTTAAGCCTTCTTAACAATCAAATATGACAACTTCAGGAATAGAAAAGTCATTATTAACAGCGAACCCCCATCCCGCAAACAGTGTAAATTGTCAGTAGAAAATTTAAATTCTGTGTTTTTGAGAATTGGAATATAAGCTGTTCTTACCACTATAAGTTTCCCTTTATTCTCTGGCATTGTCGCAAGTCTAAGTGCGGCAACTGTGTTGGCTCCGGATGATATTCCCACCTTCACAAACCAAAAATAATTGAATAAAATTTAAACAACAAACAGTACTCTGCCACTGCTCATTTCTTGAAAGCAGATGCAAGTCTTGAAAACTACAAATCCAAGAACCCAAAAATTGCAGCCAGAGCTCAAAGAAAACCGATTCATACACAAAAATTAAAGCATTGCGCTTTGCATTAGCATATGTGTGCAAGAGGCTGTCAAAGATAGAAAATCAACCAAAATGTCAATGATAACAGGCTTTGTTAAGAGTAAATACCATAAGACCTTCTTCCAGTGCCAACCTCCTAGCCATATTCACAGCATCTTCGCTACTAACCTGCCATTTAATTTTTTCACTGTCAGTTTGGCATTTCAAAATCTGACATTGAAAATGCCTCATCTTTTAGTTACATTTATTCTCTACCCTTTCCTTCAATTCAGCAGTACTTACCTCAAGGACCTTTTCCATTACATCCATGTCGAGTATATCTGGTTTGAATCCAACCCCATTGCCGGTAATGTCATGAGGACCTATTTCAATTGACATAATAATAGAGATTCAACTTCTCTGTCCATAGCAAGGGATTTAGCATAGTAATCAAACTCATCCCAGCCTTGCAGGTCAACCTGATGACCTGCAAACCCGGAGCCTTGCCCGAGCCGGGTTTGCTTTTGAGCCGCCTAGGAGGTTGACCCGGTCAAACCCCAATGACCCGTCTTGGGCTGGGATGGGTCTTATAAGTATGGAATTTAGCACAGACTTGACATAAATTTTCAAAATTACAAAGACCAAAATCATAACCTCCATCATGTTATATTCCTCCATTCCACCTCTATAGGTTATTATACCTTAAGCTTAAAAATATTGGAAACAACATTCTACTTCTAAGAAGCAGAGAAGATTCTAGCTTTACTCTTTATAATTCCTTTCTTCCTAATAACAAGAGGAGAAAAGTAAAAACGAAAAGAACTAGAGCAGAGCGAGACTCTTACCTGGTTTACCACCATTAAGTACATTACTCTCCGCAGGCTCTACTCCATAAATCTACAATCATATAAAAATGAAGACAAGACATTATGGGAGAAATAAAGCAGTAACATTTATGACAGCACATGGCAGTGATGCTGTGAAAGCACCAGAAAGAATTTAAAATTAGATACCTTAACGTTAGGATTTTGGGATTTGAGATACTTCCCGACGCCAGAGACAGTCCCTCCACTGCCTATTCCCATTACAAAGATGTCAACTTTTCCAAGTGAATCCTCCCATATTTCCGGGCCTGTAGTTTCGAAATGGATCTGTTTTTCCATTTGGATTCAGAAATCAATCCAATAGTTACAAAGTAAGAGAGTTAAAATCCCAAATCATCAAAATAATAATAACTCGAGCACATTGCTCTCGATAAGCCCTTTAAGCTATGCAATGTCACTGCTATTGTGAGATCAAGTACCTGGGTATTGGCAGGATTTGAGAACTGTTGAAGCATGAAAGCACCTGGAGTGGATTCCAAAAGTTCATAAGCCTTCTTAACTGTTCCTCCCATTCCCTTAGCGGGGTCAGTCAGAATTAACTCAGCTCCAAAAGCTCTCATGGTCACCCTTCTCTCCAAACTAGTATAAGAAGGCATGGTTAGAATCATCTTGTACCCTTTCATGGCTGCCATAAATGCCATGCTGATCCCCATATTACCAGATGTGGGCTCTATCAAAGTCGTCTAGTAGTATAACATGAATAAACAAGTTAGAGAAATTCAAGCATCTGATTGAAACTATAATATCTAAAAGTTTTAGAGCTATGACTATGAGCAAACCTTCCCAGGAGCAATCAAGTTCTTCTTCTCTGCATCTTCTATCATTGCCAGTGCCGGTCTGTAGCATAAACATTATGGTTTTTATTTGACCTTAAGGTTTATGATAACATAGGAAAATAGTTTTGAGTTCTGTGAAACCTGTCTTTGATGCTAGAAGTGGGCTGAAACATCTCTTGCTTGGCGGCTATATAAGCTCCACATCCTTCAGTCACTTTGCTCAGATACACAATTGGAGTTTTCCCAATGAGCTGAATATTTTGAATTATAAAAAAGGAGTGAGTTAGTTTGGACACAAAATTTGGTCCAAGATTAGAAAATCCACGACACTGAAAATCCACTCTCCTTTTCTTATGAACAACTTGGTTGAACTAGCTTAAACCTATGTCGACGACTAGTCTTCGCAAACATGAAGACGACTTGTCGTTTCAGAGCTGAATAGGCAACGGTGCAGTTAGTTCGTGGCTCGACATAACTGTCGGAAAGAAGAAAAAAGGGACAGCGCAGTGAACAATCCAGTGGGCACAGAAAGATGTTTCTATTCATTTTTATATGAGGATTCTTATTGGACCGAATTATATATCAAATAATATATATATATATATATATATATATAGCCGGATTGAGGAGAAAAACATTGAAATCATAAATAAAAACCCCAGGAAAAGAGTACCGCTGTACTTGAAGAAAATGGTAAATAGCAAAGCAGAAAACTATCGTCATTAATGCGCCAGGAATTAAGCAAAGAAATTTTTTTTGGTTAAAATTAATGATCAAAGATATGGAGGGAGATGGACATACTTGGGAAACTTGTGTCTTGATTTTAGTGCCAGGAAGATCTTTAGGCAAATCTCTGAGTCTTTGAGCAAAAGAAGGGGAAGCAGCAGCAGCAGCTTCCGAAGAGAACAATCTTCTAATCATCACCAGCTCGTTACATGTTGGGATTGATGATGAGTTTTTCTTCAATAAGCTCCTTAAAGCAGCCATTTATGGAGGTGTTAACACGGTAGACACTAGCTAGTAACAACACACCCAGCTGAAGGTTACTAGAGCGAAAGCCACTTGTTGAAGAAGATAACAGAGTCGAGTATGAAAGGTGGGTGTGTTAGGAGTCGTGGGAGATACTTTTTTATAAGGTTTCTGAATTCTACTCTCTGGCTTCCAGAATAAAAGAGAGCCCATTTCAATTTCTTCATAGTTTTTGTAGGAGTATTTTTTTAGAAATTTATTAAAATATTTTTTTAATTTATTTCTACATCAGCATAATAAAAAAATTCAAAAAAAAATAATTTAAAAAATAAAGTTTGACTGCAAAAACAAATACTAGATGATTTCCATTTTTTAAATCACCGTAAACAATGTCATCAAAACAGTGAGTATTCCCCAGGTGGATATTTTGGATTTAATTACCGTGTGATGTAAAATGGTTTTTTTAATAATTTTTAATTTTTTTATTTTAACATCAAGAGTAAAAAAAAAACGTGACATAAAGGAAGCCAATAATTGCCGCCGCGATTAATAGAAGAAAAATCCACGAAATATATAAAATGCAAATATTTATTGATGAATAATAAAAAAAAAAAAAAACCATCTATAAGAAGCATGCTTATCTCTAAATGCATGAAGTGCACGGACTTATCCAATAATATTCGCACAGAGACAGGCCAATTGTGTTGAAAATAATTATTCCACGTTGCCGGCTTGAATCTCTAGTTGAATTCATTAAACATGGGGAACTGCAAACCTCTGGGGCCTGGTCGATGCACTGCATGTGGCCAGGCGGCTCGACTGGTTAAAGATGGTGACCTTTTGTTTAGGCACCGTTTGGGACATGCTTTTCTTTAAAATTTGATTTATATATATATATATTTTTTTTTTTAGTGTTTTTGAATTATTTTAATGGGTTGATGTTAAAAATAAATTTTAAAAAATAAAAAAATATTTTTTTAATATTTTTTCAAATAAAAATTATTTTTAAAAATAACAATTATTACACTATCAAACACCCTCTTATATAATCTAAACAGAAAGCAAAACGTGAGTGGATTACCAAACTACCTGCACTTTACATTTTCCTTTTTTCAATAACAAAAACATGAATATAATATGAAGTATTAAATTGACCGTAACATAGGGATTTAATATGTGATATTTAAATTGATAACAACAACACAATTTAATAAATAAAATTTAAATTAATCCGGAAAGATGTAGCTAAATTAATCAAGTAAACATAAGCTAGCTAAACACTTAAATTAAAAAAAAGATTTAAATTGGTTGCAACGGGGAGCCTATATGGAAAAACATTTGAACGTTATATAAATGGGCATAATGAGAACTTCTCCATGTGTCCCCTGCAAGCATATAATAGGAGAGGTGCTCGTGCCCTTGCCTTTTCAGCTACAGCGAAGCACCAAACCAGAGGTCCGTTCATTGCTTTCCAGCAAACAAAGGTTTACAGAGTGCTCAATTACTTTTATATTTTTTACATTAGATGGGATACATGTGGCCTAGTAGGTCCTACCGGAAAGAAACGTTGTCAATTCCTCCTCAATGGTGGTGGGTGGGCCTTCAGGTTTTAGCGGGGGAAGTCCTCAATCTGTCTTTGGCAACGACCAAACACATTTGTTGTCGGTCGTAAAGGGCAGCAAAATTAAAGCAGCCTTAAGGTTTGTGTTTGAAATGGTGGAGCAGTGGTGGTTTAAAATATTTTTTTATTTAAAAATATATATTTTTTTTATTTTTTAAAATTATTTTTAATATTAATACATTAAAAAATATAAAATTATAAAAAAATTATTTTAAACAAAATAAAATAAAATTTAAAAAAACAAGATTTAAACTACATTCTCAAAGACATCTTTAGTCAAATCCTTATTCAAAAAATGAGCCGAACAAGGCTATAAAAAAAATCCAAGTTGAACCCGTAATGGTGGTAGTGCTGTCAAACCATGCTTGTAAATAATTTTTATTTTTTTAATTATTTTTTTAAATCAATAATGATATCATAAATAAATTTTAAAAAATTAAAAAATTATTTTAATATATTTTTAAATAAAAATTACTTTAAAATATACTTTCTACCTTTGTGTTTGGTATTGCGGTAGCTTTTATAGTTGTGGTTTAAAAAAGTTGTTTTTATAAAAAGTACTTTTAGTTGATGTTAGTTTTGTATTTATATACGTTTGGTTAAAACTGTGGTTGAAATTGAGATTGAATAAAAAATAGTTTAATATTTTTGGTAAAAAATAATTTTTAAATTGAGGTTATAAAATAACTATATATATATATATATATATATTAATATTGATGGTTTTTAATTTGAATATTGTAAATTTAACTACTATTATTACATCATTAAATAAATAATACTTTTATATCAAATATTTTTTATTATTCCATTAACCTATCTACAATTGCATCACGTACGAAATTTATCCGATAAAAACTACAGGTTTCATGGTTTTTTTGAGCATACAACAAAATCAGGTAAAATATCATCATGAACAAAATTGGTATTGCAATCAAATTCTGCAAATGCTACGTTATCATGCGATCTCCTTCTAATTTATACAGTGTCATTGAATAATATTAAACATTAGTTTTTCAAGTAAAACACAATTTAAAAAATTAATTTTTTTACTGGGTCCGACGCGGTCCAATGTATTTAAGTTTGGATCAGATTCGGTCCGGTCGGAACAGCGAATACGTTCTCCACTGTATCCACACAACGGAGAGTGAATTAATTCACTCTCCACTGTATGGACGCAGAGATTATACGCAGTCGATGAGAGAGAGGAGAACACGGGCACGAAGCAATTGTAAATTACTTTTCACAAACTGGGGTTCGACCTCAGTTTTCGAGTGGGATTCACATGAAAAAAAAGTATGTTACTTTAAATCAGTGTTTACTTTCAACCGCTGCCGCAGTTGTATTGCCAAACAGTGATTTATAAGCAGCCACTACGAGCCCGTTTGGCTACGTGTTAGAAGTTGCGTTCTTTCAAAAACACAGGAAGCAAACGTTTGGTTAACAAAAGAGAGCTGCTTACTGTGCATAGTCCCACAACCAAATCGCGTGTGGAACGCAAGAAGATGAAAAGTATAAAAATACTGCTTTTGGAAAATTCAACCATGATACACTGTTCACTGAATAATGTATCATGCCACCTCCACTGTTCACTGAACATCGGAGGCATGTGTCCACTGTTCAGTGAGCAGAGGAGGCATACTCCATTGTTCACTAAACAGTAGAGTATGTGAATAGTGCAAGAATTGCACTGTTCACGTGAAGTTTTTTTTTTTTCAGTGTGTTAATTTTTTTAATATTTTTTTTAAAAAACACTAGTATAAAGTAAATTAAATTCATTCGCACTGTAATATCAATTTTATACCTGATAATATTTTATCTACACTCAAAAAATTATGAAAACTGTAGTTTTTATCAGATGAATTTTGTATGTAATGAAATTATAAATAGTTTAATGGAATAATAAAAAGTATTTTTTATAAAGTATTTTTTATTTTATGATGTAATAGGAGTAATTAATTCTACAATATTTAAATTTAAAACCATTAATATTAATATATATTTTTAAATTATTTTATAACCTCAATTTCAAAAGCATTTTTAACCAAATACATTAAACTACTTTTTCTTCAACCTCAATTTCAAACATAATTTTAACCAAACATCTATTTTTTCAAACCAATCTCAACTAAAAGTATTTTTTATAAAACAACTTTTTTCAAATTACAATCATAACAGCTATCGCAATACCAAATAGATTGGACACACCTACACACCAAAACAAAACAATAGAATGTTCCTGGGCACCACATCCCCCCTCGAGTTGGTTTCAGCTTTTTTTTTTTTTGTCATTGACAACGTATAAATTTCAATTTACTTACTGGTAATTTCATTATAACATAATAAAAAAAATGTAAGATCATACCTATTCGCTCCACTAGAAGCAATGGCCATGATCCAGGGGACACGTGGAAAAGTTATATAGTAAATGTACGGGTAATTCTCAGGCTTTTTTTTTTATTTTCTTCTAGTTTTTCTAATATATCCATGACAGAGTAGACTTGTCCTATCTATGGACGAATCAACTGTTTAGATTCACCTTGCATGTTTTATGTTATCAAGGATTCCAATCCAAATTACAAGCCGATGCATTGTGTATAAGAACAGATAAATCCCAGGAGTTGATTCGTCCAAGATAGAACTGAAAGCAATCTTATTAGTTTTTTTTTTTTTGTATTCCATTTGAGGCATTGATCGAAATACTACCAGGGCTTTGCAGTACACGAGACACACACACACACACACACACACACACACATATATATATATATATATATATATATATATATAGATTTCTACCATTTCCCAAATGATGTGAAATGAAGAAGACGTTTGTGCATGTACCTAGTGATCATCATGTTCCGAAGCTGCGGCTGATACTCTTGCTCTCCAGTCTCAGGTCTTGCTTTAGAATCTGGCAATGGCATCTGTAAGAGCAAAATGCTTAGCATAAAACTGCTAGTACAGTACTGTGACAAGTCAACGGAACAGGCCATGAAAGAATATGGTCATGCAGCTATTAGTGGAGTTCTTTGAGATTTGACTGTGAAGAAAAGAATGTTTGGAAGTGCATGCTCGCCCGATCTGCAGCACATATATTTTAATTATGCCCCGTATGATTCCATACGGTCTTGCAAACCTTGAGGTGACGTTTCGACCAGTTTTCAATTATTTATTAACCTAATATATGGATGTGTTCAGCATGTAACCGGCGAAGAACATTGTTAGTGCTGAAGCTACAGTAAAATAAATGGGAGCCAATATGAAATGAAAATAAGATAAGGATGGATATAGAATTAATGTACAAAAGATGGGATCATAAATAGAATAAGCAAATATTCAGAGGGGCCTAATTGAAAGAACCTTAAATATATAAGGTCTAAAATGAACTTTTAAATAATTAGGAGAGCTTCAACCCCTCTACATAAATTTAGATGGTGTTTGGAAGTGTTGCAATGATTGATATCAATACATCAAAATAATTTAAAAATATAAAAAATAATTTTAAATAAAAAAATTATATTTTCATCAAATTATATTTGTAACGCAATTCAAAATGGTGCTGTAGTGACAACCCTGAATGCTACCCTTCCATATCCTACATCTAGGGTTGGAGACATGGGAGTTGGCAGGGGCCCGATCCCTGCAAGGAATTTTTTTTCCAGTTCTTCCCTTAATAGTATTTATAGTTTTAACTTAAATAGCAAAATAACTGAAATCTGGACCCCTTTTAATTTTATTTTTTAGTTCCACCCCTGCCTACATGGAGTCATTGTCTCTCTTAACAAATTAATGAATTTCCTTCCATAAATCCTCAGCCTTTGGTTAACTTATAGAATGATGGCTGAAGGTGATCACTGCTTAATGTAGCACTGCTAAAGATCCCACGAGTTTATACTTTTCTACTACTGGTCTCCTTTTTTTCTCCATACCCTTCCCAACTCTTGGCACTTTACGAGTTGATCCTGCAGTGATAAGCAGGATATGGATGTTATTCGAGATCCACAGTCCTCTCATTCCCTTTCTTTTCTGTCCTTTAATTTCAGCAAACTACACTTCCTTATTATAATGCAGCCATTTTGTCACCATCGTGTAATTCTAGCCATGAATCGCAGGACCATTTTTAAACTGCCAAGTAGCTACTGATCGTTACATGTCGATATCGGATGATAAGCAAGCTATCTGACCATGACCGAAGCAATGAAATTAAGCTTTGGAAATTTTAATTCTGGAGGAAGATGCTCTGCCTGTCGCTTTGCCTTCCTTGACAGGGAAAAAGCTCCAGATTGGGATTTACCAAATCCAACACACAAGCCGATGCCAGGCCAGGTCAATATGCTTCAGTCCTGCTGTGTATAGAAATGTCCCACAAAGAGTATGGCAGGCCTAAAAACACTTGTACTATGTTTTGTTAATGTAGGCATGCAGCTGCTCTTTGTCATGTGGCTCAACGGGCCGGGAGGTTTATGCGAGCCCATCACAATTTTCCCTTCTTATTTTCACTTGGTAATAATCTGTCCTTTCGGCTTGGCATAGGCGATGGGCTGATTCCAGGGCCTTTCTCTTCGTTGTTTTTAACAAAAAAAGCAAGAGAATCCATTAGCTCCAAACACCTTCTCCGGGCATATTCATATCAAACGAACCCTAGCTATGTGTGAAGAAGATTGAAAGAGAATGATCAGTGAAAGGATAAGAGGATTTGAATGCTGTGAAAGCTCGCTCATGTAGTCGCTGGATGAATTAATCGAGGAGTTTGGAAATAGGCTGGAATTGCATCAACACTGAAATTAAGAAAAAATTCACCTTCAATTATAAAAATGATTCTTGACATTTTGCAGATATGGTTCCTTACGTACAACTCTAGTGATATTTAGAGAGAGTTCTCGACAAATGCAGCCCACATTACTATTCAATCCTTTTGCATAAGATCGAATAGCTGAGTTCTTGCGTTGATAATCTTCAAATTTTCTGCATTTGGACCTAACCTGTGAGACGAAGGTTTTATTCGTTATGACTGTTGCAAAAACTTATTTAGATCGTCGTTTATTTTCAAACTAAAGAAAAATTATGATCAAATTTAATTCAAAGTTACTCTTTAGAATCAAATTGAACTAAATTTTCTAATTCATGTCATCCACGACTAATTTTGACCAAAGGTTTCTAAGATCCTAGATGCTTACAAAATAAATTTTTTTTGGTAGTTGAATAATGGGTTTAATTAATCTTCATGCTATTAAATTTATTCTTTATAACAAAGGGAGATGATAGCTTGATGTAAGAATTATAACACTTACAAAATAATATTTTTTATAAATTTAAAGATTTTCAAATGCTTAGGTAAAATAAAAAGTATAATAAATATAAAAAAAAACATTAAATTCTTGTTTTGACATGAAAATAATGTATATATATTAAGAATGAATATCTAGGTGATTCAAAGAGTATCTATATTTAAATGTTGTTTCATTGTGATAGTATTACTAAAAAATAAATATTTCTCACATAAATATCAATAAAAAAATATTTTTAATATAAATATTAATAAGATAAAAAAATAATAAATTATGAAAAAATCCTGTACATCTAAAAATATAAATTAAGTATGATTTACGCTAAATAACTTGAGTGAGATAAAAATCCCAGGACACTAGATGTTGATCCAAGTCATGGGAACATGCTAAAGATCTGCTGCTAGGCATATCACTGGCTTAAAACCTTTTTTTTAAAAAAATCTCCCTCAGCTGTCGTTAAAACCATAGTTTTTAGATCCGGTTTGGTTCAAGACCTGAATTTCAAGTTTTAACCGTATTATTGGATTTTGACTGAGTCACCAGGTTATTCGGGTCAATTTTTTTTGTAAAAAATCAAAACGACGTCGTTTTAATAAAAACAAAAAAACTAAAGTCAACGGATTGCAACCGGGTTTTTGACCGGGTCGCCAGGTCAAACAGGCCATACCGGGTTTTTCCTTCCCATGTTTTTTATTCAACCCGGTTCCAGTCCCGGGTCGACCCGTCGGACCGGATTTTAAAACCTTGATTAAAACAGCTTTGCCCAACAAAGAATTATTTAAAAATATTGATAAATCAAAATGCAATTTTAAATTAAAATTATTTTCATCATAAACATTTGTTTATGATTCAACCCGATTCCAACCCCTGGTCGACTTGCTGGACCGGGTTTTAAAACCTTGATTAAAACAGCTTTGCCCAACAAAGAATTATTTAAAAATATTGATAAATCAAAATGCAATTTTAAATTAAAATTATTTTCATCATAAACATTTGTTTATGACATAATTTTGGAGTTATTGAAGTAAAATTAAAAGTTTGTCTACAATAAATTGAAATCGACGAGCTAGCACCACTGAGAAGAATATGACTGCAATTTTTGGTATTGGAAGATATTAATTTTAGTTTGTCTACACAATTAAAAAGGATTATTAAAAATGAAACAATTAATTACATCCTCTTATGGAAGTTCTTTCGAGTAGAATTCAACTCCAATTCGGCACAAACTCAATTGATAAGCAAACTGATTAGCACCTAAACCCATATAATGAGGCACACTAACCGTGCCCAAATCCAACGCACCCCCCTGTGCGCACGTTAACAGTTACCCCCCATTTTCCAAAACCCATAAATAAACAAAAACCCCAATTATCCCGATATCACAAAAATGCCAAACCCCAATATCCTGCTTCTCCTAATTCTATTTCCACCCCTAATCTTCTCCCCAGATTACGATTTCATCCGCGTGGCCAGTGCAGGGAAGCGAAGCATCCACATAACGGACGATCTTGAAGACGTGATCGACGATGAGGAAGACGAGGCATGGAAAAATTGGGGAAAGACCACAAAACGGTCTGAAGACGAGTTCGATCCACCACCGTCTGATTTGAACAAAATGAATGTGCAGGAGATCCAGGAGATGATGATGAAGCGAAATTTCGGGCCAGTTTTTGGGTTTGTTAAGCTCCGATTAGGCGCCCGCCGGACTCCGGTAATTTGATTTAAGTTTTCATTTTCTGTGAATTGGGGCTTTTGGATTGTTAGTTAAGGATTGAATTTTTATGGTCTTGATTTTTCAGGACGTGGTTGCTGAGATTGCTATGAAATGGACAAAGATTATGAAAACGGGAGGAATTCGAGTGCAGTTTTCAGGGGTTGATTTGAGTACAATTATGTTTAGCATGGATCAAGGCAGAGACACAATGGAGGTAAGCGGTGGAGTTCATTGACTCCTGAGTTGTTTTGATCATGCCTAATTGAAGTGGTTGTACATTAGTACTTTTGACTCCTGACTAGCCAAATCCACTCGTCAGTGTGATAGCCATTTTGCATAACGAGTCTTTTAAATGATGTTCGCATTTTATTGAAGATTACTGGTTTAGTGTTTTTAGTTTTAAGTAAATGCATTGTTGATCTTGAATATCGTGTTCTCCTTTTACCTCAATTTCGCATTCTTTTGTTGCCCAGTTGAAGGAGTTCATTTTGAATGAACCGGAGGCTTATGAAATCAAGATTGGGGATCAAGTTTTCCGTAGACATGGAGATCCTCCTTTAGAAGCAGTCATTGAGAAGCTTCAGCGCGAGAAGGACAAAGCAGACGATGCTCCTGCAGCTGCTACAAAGGATGATGGGCATCCGAAAGAAGAATTGTAGCCAAGTGGGAATCCTCCTTTTCACATGTAATTAGTCAATGAATTAATCACATCATCATTTCACCACAAGTTTAATTTCTGGGTCTGTAGTTGTAACTCCTGCAACTCGTCCCCACCCACCATCCTTCCTTTTTGTTCCTTTTCTTTTTACATGCTGCTGCTTGCTACCATCTAGAATCTGGATCCGTTTTTACATACCAATCACAAATAGAAGTCTTATTTTGCCAGCAACTTTAGCATATAAACAATGTGTGATCATGTGTTTTCGTGTAATAACTGGTATGTGTATGATGTGTGATTGGGATCGAATTTTGCAGAATTTACGGATTCATCTGGATCATATTCATTTTGAATGTCTTCTATTTTAAAAATTTGATATACAAGCTCAGCCAGTGCAAGATTTGATTTTGTACCCTGGAGTATCATATGCTGTCTGTCAGCAGTGGTTCTCTTCCCAAGTCTCAAGCAATATTGTGGCTGGTATTCGAATTTCTCTTCCGCTTTTTTCTTTTCTTTGTTTTTTTTTTGTCAAGCAGGGCAATATGATGTTCCCTTTCCTGGATGATGAAATTAGAAAAGAAATGCAGCCTGTGTTTTCCATTCAGTGTTGTTTGGAAGTGGTAGAATCTGTGAAGTACGGTGGATAATATTTTGTTTGGTCAACCCAGACAAGTTACATGGAATGGAAGCGTTCAATTCCTTAATTTCTACCATTTTACAAGTGGCAACTCGATCATCGAAAACAACTCAGTTATGACCTGAATAATTGAATAAAGGCTTACAAATCACAAGTTTGATCGTGCTTTATTCATGAAGATTCAAACTGGTATGAAATGAGAGATTTCCTGGTTTTGTCGTGGTAATCAAACTCAAGCATGACAAAAACAAGTCTTACTGATTTGGATAAGTCCATATGATTACTTGAGCTTTTTACTGAAGTCAGTGAGCTGAAGAAGGGTAATCCTGGGAATGCTTGCTGCTTCCCCTCTCTCTTGATGAGTGTTGTATCCCCAATCCCCTGTACAAGTTAATCAACATTATTGCCAAACGAATATTAATTATACTGTAACAGTGTTGCATCAAAAACAAAAGGAGAGACGGCAAAGAACAGGAAAAGCTGAGGGAGATGATTACCCAAGTACAAGTTCCACCCATCCAATTCAGGATCTTTAATTACATTCTTCAGGGTTGCAAGTCGATCTTCCACAAAGCTGTCCATGATTTAGAAAAATCAAATCCAATTCAAATTAAGTTAACTGGAGAAGAAAATTAACGGGAGACCACAAGGTCTGCAGAGGTTTATAGATGTGGCGACTGGATGAAAAATCAGTAAAGAAAAATGAATCTTACTGTAGTTTCAACCCCTGGTGCTCCGGTTTCCTTTGAAGTTGCTTCAGCACTTCCACCTTGGGACTGAAAGCAGCAATTGAAATTAACGGTGGGACAAGGAAAAAAAAAATCATTATGGAAAGCAAACCGCGCAAAAGAATCAAGGAAACTATCAATGGTTTTGCTTTCCCCACAACACTCAATTAATATGTACTAACCCAGTTCCGAGACCATATATTCTTTCTGGTGGGATTTTCAGTCCCGCGAGCTCTTGCAGTAAAGCATCTGCAAACCGGCTCTGAATTGAAAAACAAGAAAAAAAGGGGGCACAAGTTTGAATATCAGTAAAAGAAATAAAAAAAACACTCAAGTCCTCTCCAAATTTCATCTCCTTTGATTTTCACTTCAAAACCTGATGGGGATTGAATTATAATGCCCTTACTCCAATCAATGTCACAATCATTTGAGAGCAAAAGATAAAAGAATAACAGGCCACACCTGTTTTGTGGTGACTATATATATACTTGAGCTTGCAAATTTCAAAGCATCAGGAACACCAGGATAGAATCTGCAGGGGAGGATCAATTATCAGGTTCAAAGGCTTGTTCAGCAAAATCAAAGCTTTTTTTTTAAAAAAAAAAAACAATATTTGATAGACATGCCTGGTGGAGGTAATTGAGATTCAACGATAACAGCGATTAATCATTTTTCAGCGCAAAATGTAACCGCAGAATTATGTAGAAATGGTCGACCCAATTGTTATAGGCAGTGAGTGAAGAAGGAGGCAGATAATTGAACAAATACGTATCCCAAACTTCCAAGGATGGCAAGTACGTTTATTCTCTAGAGATATTCTCATTCTTGAGGAATATCCTCTGAATATAAATTTCAAATTCATAGTTCATTTCTGCAAAATCAGCTTCGAGCTCTTACAATTTAAGGTGCATAATGCGTGGTAACCCTGAATGAATCTGATTTGGTTAAGTTATTTGACAAGAAATAATCATCGAGTTTTAACCATAACTTTGGGTTTACTTTCTTATCATGATTCATACTGAAGTTCTACATATTGGGGCACATCTCTAAAAACTTAATTGAAATACCTGTTCGCTCCAATCCATGTTGCCAAGTCATTATCCATCCATTCATCCCTGACCTTTCCAAAGAGTTCTATCAGAGCATCTCTATTCTCAGCCCATTCTTCCATAATGACAGGCTTTATCTTTGACCAGTTCTCCAATATCCCAGCAACCGTGAGTCCCTCTGCAACCTTGCAAGTTGAACCACAGTTATCAGATCCAGACCAGTATTTGAAAGTGAACAAAATAATTTCGTAATTCTTGAGGATAATAAACGTGACATAAAATGTTCTTAGTTTTTTCATATAATAGAGATAAGTCAGCGTTGTGGCGCTGTATGCCCACCGAGGATTTCCGAATAGAAGGGATTCTCATCTCCAGCAGCAGCCTTACAAGCAACAGATTTTCATATCCAGTTTCCACCACAGGTCGCACCTGTCACAGTACAAGTCAGTAATTAGCCTCAAACATATACCATTCCCTTCGTTTTTCTGTTCATAGAAAAAGAAAACGACAGTAATTATCAAGAAGAGGAAGAAGTGCGTTGGCATTTATATACGGCATCAATCCGAGGACTTTCCACATCAAGTCAGAACTTTAGTTTTACAGCTCAATCCAACCGATGTCTCCAAATGGACCCATAACAAGTCACCAATATTTCAATTGTAAGACCCCAACAGCAAATTCACAAAGTTGAAATCATGGATGCAAATTTTAAATTTTGCAGAATAATCATGATGAAATAGATATGAACCAATTATAACAAGTATATCCTTTCAAAAGGTGCAAGAAATGTAATATACTTATTCGTTTTCTAGCTAAGACACAAAAGGACGGACTTACAATGTGCATCTGATCAACAATCCAGTCCTGCAAAGTTGAATCCACCGTATCGAATAAAACAGGCCATCTCACTTTAGCAGCCTATTCTATCACCAAAACAACCAGTAAAGAAACAGCATCATCATCCTATTACTCGCTATTTGAACAAAATTGACTTGAATTAGTGCTTCAAAAAGTTGTATTCCATTTCATGGCAGCTAAAAAGGAGGAGAGAGAGAAGAGAACCTTGACAGCGGAGAGAGAGCTTTCACCGCAGCTATCACAGAGAACTCCGTCGAAATCCAAGGCATATAGATCTCCCATTTCATCGAAAGATAATATCCTCCTTGCGTCAATCTTCGCTTCCTGCCACTCGACCTCTTATATATTGCTACCACCGTCTTGACCCTTCTTGAGTTTTGTTTTGACTCTTAAATATTTATAATTGTGTAAAAAATAGTTTTTTAAATTGTTATTTATTTGAAAATATATTAAAATAATATTTTTTTATTTTTTAAATTTGTTTTTTATATTAATACAAAATCATAAAAAAATAAACATTTTCAAAAGCAAAAAAAAAAACTCTTGAAAAAAAGCTATAGGTAAGGTAGTGTATAGAATTATGATATAATTTTTCTTAAAAGTATTTCTTATTTAAAAATATATTAAAATAATAGTTTTTATTTTTAAAAAATTATATTAAAAAATATTTTTTTAAAAAATAAACACAGTCTAATTCCGTCTCGTATTTATTGAATCCTGTCCGGTCCCATCTCGTCGTCATCACCTTATCAACTGCCCACTCACTTTATTTTCTACCCAATCAAATATTGCCTGTTTGGTTTGATCTCTTTTCCCTGATTGGTTGCTTGGGCTTCAAGAGCCCAACTCCTAATAGCCCAGTCAGGCTTATCTTCCATAACTTTTTTTATTCCTTCTTTGTAAGAATTAATTAAGAAAAGGTACAAACTACTTCAATTTTGAAAGCTAAATTTTCAATTAATTTTCGTGATACGTTTTGATTTTATAATTCATATTTCAAGAAAAAAAATTCATATTTAGTTGCACTTCTTATATTACTCTCTTATATATTTTAAGAATTATCATTTATGTGATTTTCTTTTCTTTTCTTTTCTTTTCAATTTGCTTGAAAGCATTTCCGTTTTAATTTTGTATCTCTTTAATATTTTTAACTTGTAAAATGTTTTATGATTGTAATACCTTTTTTATTGTGTTATTCCATGATTACAAATTTCATAAAGTACATTCAGATAAAATTATGGATATAGAAGTGAAAAATATAATTATTAATGCATGTAAATCTTGAATTCAATTTTTTTTATAATAATTAGTATATATTATTTTTAATAATTTTTTTTGTTAATAATCATGTTAAGAAGAATAATTTTACATGATAAACACTTTTAATATGTTAAACAAAGATTTAAAAAAAAAACATTATGCTAAAAAGACAACAACAAAAATGTGTGAGTAAAAAAAAATATCACACATGGAAACTTTCTGTAAGGATTTTCTTTTTAACAAGCAAGATAAATAAAAAAAAATCAAATATTTTGTTCTTTTAGATATAAAAAAAATCTAAAGAGGAAAGGGAATTCAATGCGGCTATAAACTCATCATTTTGTTTTTCATTGTAATAATAAAATGATGTTTATAGCCTTTGTAAAAAATAATTATTTTTATTTTTTTTACATTGCATTAATCATTATAAATTTTTGTAAGTGTATTTTTATTTTTTTTATATTTTCATAAACATTAAAATAACCATAATACCTTGGGATAAAAAAAAAACTAACATTGCTAGGCAAAGACATGTAAGTCTTTTCCTTCATTTATGTACAATTAAGTTCAATGTATGCCTTTGAGGCCAAAAGATTTAATCCATTTAATTATGGGTATTAAGGTTTTTTTACCATTATTTTTAGTAATTATCGCTTGATCAAGAATAATATCATCATTTTATATTTAAATAATATTATTTTAACTAGAGGAGCTGGTGGCACACGCCTACGCGTGCGGTGCTCCTTGATGGTGGAAGGTATGCTTATGCTGTTTTATTTGATTCTTTGTTATGTCATTTTTTTTCCTGAGTGACATGTGTTAGCTTAGAGTAATCGGTTTCTCACAAGTGAGTCTTTTTTCCATTTATTTCTCTCTCCTATCTTGAAAAATAAACTCTGGTCCTCATTGTTATTGGTGTTTTAGATCCAGTTCTTTTTATTGGATTTTTTTGTTTATTTCCTTTTTTTTAATTTAATTTTTTTAAAATTAATCCTTCAATTCTAATTTATCATACATGATGTTTTTTAACTTGACCCTTCTTTTCTTTTCTTTTTTTCTTGACCCTTTTATCAATGTTTTTATAGTTTTTTTATTTTATCCTTCAAATCAAGTTTATGATTTTTGTTTTTTGATGACGAAGACTATAATAATGATAGTGATAGTGATAATAATAATAATAATAACAGTAATAGTAAAAATAATATTTTATTATTATAATAATAATTATGATAATAATAGTAATGATAATAGTAACTATGATAATGATGATGATAACAGATATCATGAGGACATTAAGATGAGCTTGATGTAAGGGGGGGGGGGAATAAAAAAGTTATCCCCTGATTTTATGATAAAGAATCCTAATTAACAAAGGTTTTGAGTAAGATGATGGTTATATAAGGGAGAAAATAAATATTTTACTATATATTCTATATAATACAGGCTACATTGTTGTATTAGTTTTTCAACACTATATGTATTTATATAGTATGCCTAAATTAATATTTTATCTAAGTATTATCTTTATCATCCATCATACAATGTCGACAAAAACAGGATTCAATGTTGAACCTTAGCATCCCAGAGTCACTCGGTGAATAATAAGACTATATTGATTGGCCCTGATATCTATTAATTAACATCTAAATGACATGCCCCCACCATTGAATCATTTCATCTTTGATATTTAACATAGGATAGGATCATTTAAGAGGCAAGATTTAATACTTATGGTCATGGTTAAATGACCACCTAATAAATAACATCTCTAATACTGAACCATTTCATTTTGGACGGATTATTTAATAAATAATGGGAACATTCCATCCCAGATTATTTAATAAATAATGAGAATATTATTTTTTAAAAAATTATAAAATAGAATAATTATACAATGATCAAAAATTTATTAACTCATGTCCTAGAAATAATGTGTTAATTCATTCTATTATCTATTTACCACCAACCAGAGAATGAGGTCTAATATTATACCATATCATCCCGAATTGATTAATAATTAATAAAAACAATCAATCTATTAATCACACATCAATCAATCCTATTATCCAATAATTAACATTCAAAAGACATAGTCTACTATAATATTATTCTATCTTGGATCGATTATCAATTATGAATAGTTAATACAAAGATATTTTTAATATTATTTTAGTTTTTTTTTATTATTATTTTAGTTTTTTTTTATCAATCATTCAAAATACAAGTTTAAGATTAGACCACATCATCTTGGTTGGAGTAATAATTATAGTTTTACTAAAATTTTTATATGTATATTTCCTCCTCATCATCATTTTTCAACAGTAATATACCCAGAATGTGCTCATTAGAACATTCCCATCAAAATTAATTCAATAGTTTTTATTCAAAAGTATGTGCACACATCATCCAATCATATTTTTTACTAAATTCTTTAAGAGTGTGTTTGACAGTGTAGTAGCGGTTGCTTTTCAAATAACTTTTCATGACGAAATACATGTTAATGATATTTTTTTATTTTTTAAAAATTATTTTTGACATCAGCACATTAAAATAATCCAAAAAATACAAACCGTACTCAATTTTAATTAAAATTTTTTTTTAAAATTTAATAAAACATATTTACAAACACAATTCCAAACGGTATCTAAATCATAACTCAACTTCTTATTTCAAACCCAGAACAAGTCCATCATTTCTAAATCTTACAATTAAACTCGCATGTTCATAAATAGTTTTGAAAATTAACAGCAAATAAAAACCTCACTCAAACAATGATGTTCATTCATTACTCTAATTCTCCACACGATGCTTATAACAAAATCATCTTTATATATAACAAATTTTAAATCAATAAAATTTATTGTCATCCCAAGATCATACTCACATTTTCATAACCAAACAATCACTAAAAAATTTCAGTCTTATCAATAATACCTCACATATTTATAGAAAAAATCCAAACACATGAAAAAATTTAAATAATACTAACAATTTTTAACTTATCAATCAAATTGTCTTGCAAAAATCAGCCACAAATCATATTCATTGTATCATGTAAGTTTCTTTAATATTAAGAACAAAAACAAGCTTCACTTAAACCATATATATATAAACACATACAAATCAAACATTTTCATCTAATTTACAGACTAAATTTTTTACTAACATCTCAAACGCTCAATTTACTCAATCTATAGCAATTCAACATCACCAATCACATTCGCAATTCAAACAACTATATATATCTACAAAAAAAAAAAAAACATCAGCGAACTTAAGCAAGAATTTCCAATTAAAATACAAACTAAACATGAAAAATAGATTAGCATGTGAGGGTTTAGGACATTAAAAATCAACTTCCAGTTGAGGAGTGACGTCGTGTCTATCTCGAGCACATGAGAAGAACCACCACTGTTAGCGAATCACTGCACTCATTATTGAGGTTTAAAAGGAGCATGGATGGTCCTGCATGGTATACTCCTCCTTATCTTCCTCCCTACTCTGACGGTAGTGTTTAGCACTGCTGGAGATGGGAAATCGACGCTATTAAAATTCAATTATTCTTTTCCCCCCTCCCCTTCTCTCTCTCAACCGTGAGTTGTTGCTGCTACCGTCAACCATGGAGGAACTCGGGGGTTGTGTGTGGTGTTTTAGTTTTAATGATTTTCTTAAGAGTGTTTGATGGAGTCAAACTAAATGCGTGAGGCTTTTCTGCGTGGGATTCTCTTTTTCGGGGGGGGTGGTCTTGCGTGTATACGAGGTCATAAGTAATTAATAACCACCTATTTTTAATTACTCACTGAAAAGATTACTTTCACGGTTTCACACCTAATTTCTATTATTTTCTCGATTTCTCTGAAACTTCCACCACCTTCTACAAGCCTCGAATCATTTTTCTAAAAATTCCTTTTTTTATAACCAACATTGTGTTCCTATTTCTTCTTTTTTCAAAAAAAATTCAAGAAATTTTTATTAATCCCTAACACGTGAAGTGGTCAGAAATTACAAAATAACCGAAAGTTAGCCAAATTACATGAAAATTTTATTTATTTTATTTTTTATTTATTTAATTATATATATACACGCTTTTTTATTTATGATTATGACTTTTCAGTTAAAAGACAAGTGAAATAACTGTTTTTGAACGAGCATTATCCTTTCAGCAAAATATAATTAATTAAGCAAAGACTATCGAGTTCAATTGAAGCGTGTAATGATAAATTATTGATAGATGAATGACGAACAAACTGGGCAATTAGTATAGAAATTAAAAAGAAATTGTGAATTAACACAGCAATAAAATTTTTTAATGAAATAATATATTTTTGAATATATGGTTCACAATAAGATATTTAAATGATATTATAATTAAAAAACACGACATATTATTTACATCAAGTTTCTAACTGGAACATTAATTAAATTCCAGCGCATCTGTTGAACTTGGAACTAATGTAAGTTAACCCATTTTCCTCCCACAGGAAACTGGACTTGGAGCTACTTTGGCCTGCTTGTCTATTTTTCTTTGTGTATATTTGGTTTGGAGGTATAGTTAGTTTTAAAAAAATATATAATTTTTTTAAAATATAAATCACATCTTATAAAAATAAAA
>Ga0325405_1000863_pt1 | contig 29953 bp, 19 predicted proteins | sample PopdelMetagenome_21_FD_205663 | JGI IMG/M metagenome (GOLD analysis project Ga0325405, IMG submission 205663) | Populus deltoides microbial communities from Bellville, Georgia, United States - Xylem-Control-R2 | ecosystem: Host-associated > Plants > Phyllosphere > Stem > Wood/Secondary xylem... | reverse complement strand
AAAGCAATTGAGAAATGGATTCAGGAAATGGAGAAGAAACAGTCCGTAATGATGAAAGAAGTGAGAGGAATAGTAGGTGGACGTACTTCTATCTATGATAAGAGCATTCTTTACCTGGTATTTCAGCTGTTCTAAAGCCTCTTCAGCTGGTTTTGTGGCCATCTCATAGAGATGGGGCAGTGATGGCCCTATTGGGAGGAAGGAAAGGAGAGCTTTCGAGTGTAAAGGCAATGGCTTAAGAAGTAAGAAGTACTGAGAGGAAGGGCTGGTGTAATAAAGCTAGAGAGAAAGAAAGGAAGCATTAGGTGTGGATGCCACGTCACTACCGGACCCATTAAGCTGTATTAACACAATCAGCAAACATGACCACCAATCCACCATAGTAGCAGTTGTCCCCTGTACGCTGGAGGCAACTCCTCCAACAAAAACTAATTTGAAAAAAAAAACCTTTTTAACTTTAAAAAAAATACAAAAAAAATTCCGGATCTTAATCTCTCAATTTTGAGTAGAGAGGATGGAATTGTAAAATTAGAAAAAACGTTCTATAGAAGACTCTAGAGAATTTGAGTTGTCATATCAAAATTGACTGCAATTACTACCATATATGTTTATGCACTGAATGATAAATCTAAAGCTAAAAAAATTCAGAAGTATTAAACAATTAAAAAAAAAAAAAGACATGAATTTTTATTAGTTCGTGTTTGAATTTTGTTAGAATAATGGTTAAGATTGAAAAGGTTAAAGTGATGCTATTTTTTTTTTTATCCTAGATTTCTTTCCTTTACTTTTTCTACTTATTTTATGTTTTTCTTTTGTTTTCAACATCAATCATTTGAGTATATAGTTGTAGGTCATTTTCAAGAACTTTTGACAAAATTATTATTCAGGATTATTTTCTTTTTATGATAAACTATAGTGTAGAGAGTTTTTTAACCCCATCGTTTTTGTGTTTTAAAATGGTTTTTAAAAAAATTAAAATTTTTTTTATTTTTTTCTTTGCTTTAAATTAATATTTTTTAATATTTTAAAATTATTTTGATGTTCTGATGTCAAAAATAATTTTTTAAAAATAAAAAAAATATTATTTTAATATATTTTTAAATAAAAAACATTTAAAAAAACACGTTTAATTAAACACGCTAACACTTCCAAGTGCTTGAAACACTATTCCATTTCATCAGCCTTTTCACAAGATCTACATCTAAAATCCTGGAAATGGATGTCAGATATGATGATGATAATAAACTTGCTAGCAATATGTTTTAGTAGTTGGAAAATGTTGCCACCACACCAGCTGCTGCAACAGGAAACAGCAGGTGGAAGTGAAAGTTCTGGACCCATCTAGACCAAGGATGCAAGTAATGTCTCCAAGGATGTTATGTCACTAAATCACATGTAAGCGAATTTACAACTTTATAAGAAATAAATTAGCCTATAATGCCTTCTAGGTGCCCCAGCTTCTTCAGAAAAGCCATAGAGGGCCAAGTAGCATTGGGTCAAGTAACCACAAATTACGAAGACTTGCTTTGCTCCTTGAACAACTGTAAACAATGTAGCCACCCACCTCCTGGTGCAAAGGAGGACAAACAGTCTTATAATGCAACATGGTCTGCAAAAGGTTATGGCAATATTTTCGAGAAAAGGAGTGGCAAACAGAAAACTAACCCCTATTTTGGCACTCGTTGATTTTCATTTATTTTGAACTGGAGATAGAATAGTAAAGCAGGACAAATAAAAGCCTCCTTTTGTAAATGTTGCTTTACTTGAGCCAATGGAATTGCTAAACTTTTTGTGACTTGCGGCAGCACTGGGCACTAACCACATGAAAAATCAGTACGGTCCAACTTCATGAAGACGACACCAGCAAGAAAGTTACCAGATTATATGACCTATCGTCCATAAAAAGGGAGCTCCATGCACTGTAAAACCAGGCTCTCGTCACATAATATCATCTACAGCAAGTTCTTAAAGCATAAAAGATTATCCCGCTCGAGTGGCAGAATTCAGTTACAATTACCTAGAAGCAGAATAAGCCCTTTCATGTATGGTATACGATAAGTTATACGCAAGATCAGAATGCATTCTTTTTTCTCACAAGCTCATTTGAGTAACAACTGTATTTTTCAGACTTGAAAGGATAAAAAGAATAACTAGTCTTTTAACAAACGCCTTACCGGTCGTTCCACTTTCAAAGCCAGAGCTCCATCACCCATGTCCTACAGAAAAATAATTTTTTTGGCATCTCTTCTGTTGAAAGCATCTCCCAAGATCTCTTAGATGAACCTTCATTCAGAGTTCGCCTAAGACATAGCACCACTCTTTCAAACTACCAAGTAACAAAAATATCGACCTTTTCAAGAAAGCAGTAAGATATCTATCGTGAAGCAATACAAATTCAAGATTCTCTACCATAATGCGCCTAAACATTTTTCCCTACAACTCCAATATTAACGGACATCGAGAGTTAAGTTAAGTGATTGATTGCATGCGAAAATAATTGTTAATGGTTGCAACCATTCTTTGTATTTATACTTTTAAGGTTGTATATAATATAAGAGTAGAATATACTATATATGATAATTATTTCTATATAAGATATTTACATGTATAAGGAATCTAGTCTTTTTCTATAATATACCCCGTCAAGTTAAAGGTGAAGACTCCACCTGAAGCTTAGATCCAAAAAACGCAAACGAGGCTGGTGGAAGAGACTTGGTAAGGACATCAGTTAGTTGGTCCTTTGAAGAGATAAATCGTACCTGAATTTCATGCTTAGCAAGGCGATCACAAACAAGGTGATAGTCAATTTCAACATGTTTAGTGTAAGTATAAAACACTGGATTGACAGATAAGAAAGTGGCCCCTAAATTATCACACCATAACGTAGTTATAAACGATGATGGAAGTTGAAGTTCTGACAATAAAGTGCAAATCCATAAGATTTTAGCAGTACCATCTGTCAAGGCCTTGTATTTTGCCTCTATAGAAGACCTAGCCACAATACGTTGCTTCTCTGATTTTCTTGAAATAGGAGTAGAACCAAGGTACACAAGAAAACCACTTGTCGATTTGTGATCATCAATACTACTAGCCCAATCAACATTAGTGAAACCATGAAGGGACAAGGAGGAATCCCGAGTAATGTGTAGACAATAAGAAGTTGTAGCCTGAAGGTAACACATGATGCATTTAACAACAGACCAATGATCCTCAATAGGGGCATGCATAAACTAACACACCTTGTTGATTACATAACAAATATCAGGTATAGTAAAAGTAAGGTAATGTAGAGCCCTAACAATCTATCTATATCGTGTTGGATCAGACTAAAGAGTACCAGACACGATGCTCAGCTTAGATTAGGTAGAAAAAGGAGTAGCAATCGGTTTACAAGAAGTCACACCTGCTCATTGGATAATATTAAGTGTATACTTGTGTTGACTAAGTAACAAACCCATAGAAGTGGACTTAACTTCAATGCCCAAAAAGAAATGACTAGAGCCTAAGTCCCGAAGCTTAAACTCTAAACTTAACAAAGTAATCAATCGTTAAAGCAAAGCTGGGTTACTCCTAGTCAATAAAATATCATCAACATGCACAAGTAAATAAAATATAACACCATTGAAGGAGAGAATAAAGAGAGAAGTATCAGCCTTCGATGCCTGAAAGCCAATAGAGATCAAAAACTCATTTTACCGGTTGTACCATGCCTGAGGCTCTTGTTTCAAACCATATAAAGATTTATGAAGACGACACACATGGGACGGGAATGTAAGGTTAAAAAACCAAGTGGTTGTGTCATGTACACCTCCTCTTAAAGAATGTCATTAAAGAACGCATTATGGAAATCCAACTGAAGAATCGACAAACCATAAAAGATAGCGATAGTGAGTACAAGTCAAACCGTTGTTGGCTTAACCACCGGACTAAACGTCTTTAAATAATAAATCCCCTCTGGCTTAGCGAAACCTCATGTGACCAACCGTGCTTTATATCGTTCAACACAACCATCAGCATGCCTCTTAATCTTATAAACCCACCGACTGCCAACTACATTCATTAATTGAGCAAAGGGCACTATTGCCCAGATGTCATTACCGTAAAGGGCCCGAAGTTCTTCTTACATGGCTTTATGCCAAATCAAGTACCTACCAGCATCCTTAAAAGAGTTTAGTTCCTACTGAGGCAAAGAAGCAGCCTGGGAGACAGGTGAAACACTTATGTTGGCGATTTTGGGTGGACGTGGGCGAAGCACTATGGAATGAGTGTGGGCAACCTAAGATTGAGTGGAAGACATACTGGTTGGGCCTTGCTAAAGAGAAAAGTGAGACAAATCAATACATAAATTAAGTTCAGGAGGGAAACATGAGAGGAAACAGGTGGTGAAGAGCTCAACAGAAGACTATGTTGAATAGCGGAAGCAGGCTGAAAGAGAGAACCAATAAGAGAAACAACAGGGAAGATGAGCAAATTAAACAGCACAGGGAATACAGAGGTGGCACGCGAAGCAGGGGAACCAGCAAGGGAGAGGACCACATCAGGTGAGACAGGAGCCATAGAGGACGCATGTAAGAATGGCAAGTCTGAACTTGAACCTGTTGAATGAGTATGACAGTGTGATGCAGGCAGAGGTAAAGAGGTTAAAGGAGTTGATGTAGGTGTAGGGGGTATTGTGGGAGCACCAGATTGCAGTGAATATGGTACAACGGCTGATGTGAGAGGCTTTAAAATAGCAGCAGAGGATTGTATAGGTGGAGCTACATTCTGTTCAGACATGTCAAAAGAAAAGATATTTTCATGAAACCGAACATGACGAGCAATATAAAGATGATTTGATGACAAATTAAGACATTGATAACCTAAATGAGAGTTGTTATAACCTAGAAAAACATAAGGAGAAGAGCAAAAATCTAACTTATGATCATTGTATGGACGAAGTAGTGGAAAGTAGAGACACCTAAAAGTACAAATTAAGGAAAGCATAGTCAGGAGTCGATTTTAAAAGACATTCAAAAAGTGTTTTATGATTAAGAACTGGAGTTGGTATGCGATTAATCAAACAAACTAAACTTTCAAAACAAAACTCTAGTATTTTAAAGGAGCTTTACATTAACCAAAAAGAGTAAGCCAAATTTCAACAATATGTCTATGACGACGTTCAACCATATCATTTTGTTCATGAGTATGAGGGTAGATCAGATGATGATGACTACCAATTGTTTTAAAATAAGTATTGATTTTTTGATATTCACCACCCTAGTCTGTTTGAACATACTTAATTTTTATAGAGAACTGGCACTCAACATGCGCTTGAAATTGATGAAAGATAGTAAAAATATCATATTTAAAAACTGAAGGATAAAACTAAATAAACCTTGTATGGGCATCCATAAAAATAACAGAATAGCAAAATCCACGCATAAGGGAAGGACCCCAAACATCATTAAAAATCAAGTGAAGAGGAGCTTGAGTTTAATGACCTGTAGGACATGCTGAACAATTAAAAATAAAATGTTTTGACATACAGGACATCTTTTTATTTGACATTAAAAAAATCAGAATACGCAGACTAAGATGTCCAAGTAGACGATGCCAAACATCAGTTGAAGTAGAGATTCGGGTGGATAAGAAAACTTGAGGCAACAACGTTGCAAAGGACTTAGACAAAACATATAGATTATCTCTACCTCAACCGGAAAAAAGCACTTCATTTTTCATGAGATCCTTAACATAAAATACAAATAGATGAAATTAAAAAAAAAAAACACACGTTATTCTCAAGACAAAACTTTTAAATAGAGAGTAAAGGTTTTTTAATGTTAGGAACATGTAAAATATTGGATAACGTAAATGTGTATTTGGGTGAACGATTGTGAGAATAAGCAATATTAGAAATAACAAGGCCTTTACCATCGCAAACATACAAGTGATCATTATTAAGGTAGTGTTTTGAGCTCATCATACTCACAAGGTCCGGCGTCATATGATGATTTGCACCTTTATTAGGAAACCAAATAATATGAGAAGTTGTAGGGACATTATTAAACGCTAAATTGGCATTAGCTTGTAGATGATGAGTAGATAATTGAGGGCACTGTTGGGCAGTATATCCATAATCATAATATAGCTAACACTTGATGGTTCGGTTATAACTTCAGACCGGTTGCCTTGCTGCCCAAAGTGCTATCTTGAAACAGAGGAGAACTAATTTCCTTATTGTCCAAAATGTTGACCTGAAGTATAACTTGAAGTGCTAAAATTCTAGGTTGAATCATAACTATGATTTCCACGATTATAACTATTATGATTGTTTTATTGCCACCTCCGCAAAAACAACCCCTTCTACTAGCGTTGGAACTAGACTGACGCTGCAAAAAAAACATATGGCTATTGTATTGGAGTTGGTAATAGAGGAGCTGTTACAATAGATTGGAGAGAGGCTTTGTAGAGAAATTCATGTGTAAGGAGGTGGCTGTGGAGGTCAGTGTAGGAGATAGGATCAACTTTAGTGGACAAGTTGGTTACATGATCCTAAAATCATTATGTAACTCCCAAAACACATACAAATTAAATTATTCCATGGAGATCGGTCTGTTGGAATAAGTAAGTTCATTAAACAAGGCCTTTGCCTTCTACAGATAGGTGCTGATAGAATCATCATTCTGTCATAACTCTTGGAAGGAACCGTGAAGTTGTATAATTCACGAGTTGGAAGGAGAAGCAAGGGCGGGTTCCAGCGTTATCTAGATATCGTGGGAGGTTTTACAATCAACCACTAAGTGCAGGACTTCCATAGAGATAAAGAGGATAAGAAAGCACTTATGATTATATGGTCATATTGCTTCCATGATAGATATGAAGCATTCACAGTGGGTAAGGATGTGTTAGCATAAATCATATGAGAGGGAGGGAATGGTAATGAGCCATCCATAAAAGGGAACACGTCTTAGCCTAATAAAAAAGGTTTTATCTGCATCATCCAATACAAGAAATTGGTGTTGGAGAGCTTTAAGGAGATAACCTGTTAAGTATTGGGAAAAGGGATGATAGTAGGAACTGTTGTCATAGCAGTCATGACATCTAAAGAAGGATTCAGAGGTGTTTGGCTTGCTGCAGCAGTAATGGAAGCACCAGATGTTGCAGCTGACAATGGTGGCAGCGCAAGAGAGGAAAAAAAAGGGTGAGTGGTACAGCAACAACAATCTATTGAAGTTTCTGATTGTTCATTGACAGAAGAAAAGGAGACCAGAATCTTTAAGAGGAAGAACAATATCAAAAGCCGGGGAGAAACAAGATTAGAAAAGGCTAGATGTGTTGAAGTTCCTAGAGAAGAATGAACTTGCAATTTTACTACTTTGATACCAAGTTAAGTTAAGAGATTGATTGTATGTGAATTACAATGATTGTTAATGGCTGCAACCATCCTTTGTATTTATACCTTTAAGGTTGTGTACAATACAAGAGTAGAATATACTACATATGATAACTATTTATATATAAGGTATTTACATATATAAGGAATCTAGTCTCTTTTCATAATAACGAGAACAAATAAGGCTCCTTGTTTCCAAATTTCGATTTATATATGTTAAAGCCATGTAACCTGGTTTCTAAGCGGTTTCTCTAGGTCTTTAAAAGAGCCAATATTACGATGATAATGTCAGCCTTGGACCTTTTTAAACCCAGGATCCGAGTGTTTATTCTATTCATGGCGTCTTCCTTATAGTTCTATCTCTTTCCATGAGTCCCTAAAGTTGCGTTTCAATATCTATCCAAACAACAACAATGCCTTTTATTCACTTATCCATCTTGGATCCAAACAACAAGGGGATGTTAAGGACAATTAACTTGTAACCTTTAACCATATCTGTAAAGTTTCCCAATAAATGTCAGATGATATCCAAGAAACCAAGCCTATATTGGGTTCGGTTTGACCGTGGTCAAACCAAGCCAACATAGGATTTGGTTTGATCTTGGTCAAACCAAACTCAACCAAGTGCGCATTGGGTTTGGTTTGGCTCCTTTGGAGCTCGGTTTGACCACGGCCAAACCTAGCAAAACATGGGGTTCAGTTTTACCTAGTCAAATCGAACCCAACTGAGCCTACTTTGACCTCGATTTGACTCCTTTTGAGCTTGGTTTGACCACGGTCATTCATTTATTAAGCGTAGATCATACATATGAATAGCTACACGTGTCTCAACTATTTATAATTCATAATAAGTTACTTTTTATACTTTTTTTCCTGAGGTAAGCTATATAAACAAGGTAAAACAAAGAATAAATAGATGAATATTCTCATTCACAACTACTTATCTGCAATTACTTTGTTTATATTTACATATTAAAAACTCTTCAAACACTACACTGACTTAGCCATCAAAGTGTTATTTTACAAGTAACACCTATGTCATTAGCCCATTATCATCAATGAAGAGAGCCTAGGTCCAAACAAAGTTTTTCTAAACTTCATCAGTGGTGTTATTTGTGGAAAACTAACAAAAAGCTTTATTCGTTTCTTGTGGTAATATTTCTCATTTATCTAATTATAATGTATTTATGGTGGACAACATAGAAACCTTGGGTGAAAGGGTCACCAACCCCTACCTTCTTCACCATCTCCTCATATGGATCTTCATCACCTTCTTATATGGATCTCCATCAACTTGCTTAATAGATGATGACACTTACTAATGTTGTTTTAGCTACCCAGCAATAACTTAATTCTCTCCAAAACTTGCCAATTGCTATGCAAATTATTGTCATCTATGTGGGCATCAGTTGCCCCTATTTCACCTCCTGTGCAACGTGAACTCCAATATCCTAAGGAAAATAACCAGAATGAGGTAGAAAGTGGACATCATACTCACACACTACAAGAAGTAGATCACGTCACCAAGAGTAGTAATCTTATGAAGGTCATCTAGATATGATCTTTATAGATTAAAAGGCAAGGTCGAAAACCACAATCTTCCTCTTCAATAAGCTCCTTCTCCTCCAAAGTCTCACCCATCATTCTAGAACCAAAGAGATAATGTAAAAATATAGATAAAATAGACTCAAGTCAGGTAAGAAAGTCATCATTATATGATAGTATGTTGAACATAGGCCTCCATAAATACTTTATGGCCAGTAAAATGAACTTTGATAACTATGATGGGTTGTCAAACCCTAGAGAACATATTCAGAACATGAGGAGCAGTTTGGAATTGGTGATGTAGGATTTGAAAGTTATGTATAAGGTTTTTCAAATTACTTTTAAGAGGTCTACACAAGCTTGGTATCACAACTTGAAACCTGGATCCATATCCAGGTTTTAGACATGTGCAACCAATTGATCACTCATTTTAGCACAAGCATTCCTACCAAAAAGAGTTTAACTAAACTTTTCTTTATTATTCAATTAAAGGGGGGGAAAGCACCAGAGTTTATTCGAACAGGTTCAATAAAGAGTTTATCCGAACAAGTTCAACAAAGCATAATTTCTTCTTTTTAAAAAAAAAATATGGGCTCGGCTGAGGGCCCAACCCACTTTACTTTATTGTTGGCAAATCCCAGCAGTAGTAAGACATGAATTAATTCACATCTTGCATGCACCTATTGAATGGTGCAAGTGAGAACAAAGAGATGAGATTACCTGACTTGAAGGGTGTCGCTACCGTAAGGATGGGTTGCTGTTGTCGATAGGAGGTCCAGCATGAGTATGGTGGAGACGCTAGTGGAAGAGCTGACAGTTGGCGAGGCTGGTCTAGAGAAGAAGCTGGCATTGTTGGAAGAAGGAGAATTTAAAGCTGATGGAGAGAGGTTGGTTCTCATGGTGGAGAGAAGGAAAATGTTGTTGTAGTGGCTAGAATGGGTGTTCATGGTGGTCTCTAGAAAAAGAGAAAGGTGACTGGTTGGGCAACTAAAAAGGGTGTGTAAAGGTTGATTTCTAGCTTACTTTCCTTCAAACTTCTCCTCCTTTAATGCACAAAATTCACCCCTGTTTATAGGAGATGAAAAAGGGATATTTGGTTTTTATTAGGAATAAATATTAGCCATTAATTCAAACAGGAAGAATCATAACTGTTGGTCAAACATCATCATCATAAGCTATGAAATTTGGCTGCGAAGGCTGATCAGGTCATCCTTTTTGGGGCAGTGTGGTGATTGCTACACAGGCAACCAGCCGGCAAGAATTATGTTGAGGTGTAATACGATGTTAAGCCATGAGAGTGTTGTCTTATTTGTCATGTTTGGTGGAGAGATGAGGAAATAAATGCCCTTGAACAGTAGTAGTCACTTGAGAAGCCTTAATATATAAAAAACTGAAGATGATGAACAGTGGTCAAATGACAAGTCGTTTGGTACCCATATTTTTTTTTTGTGTTGGTCAAAACAATGTCGTTTTAGTCAAAATGTACAGTTTCATTTAAATGAAACGACGTCATTTTGACACCCTTTAGGTTTTAATCAAGGATTTGACTAAAATTCAATTTAGTCCCTATCTTTTGATTTATTTTAATTGCATCCCTAATTGACTTTGAACTTTTAATTTTATGTGATTTTACCCTTATCAAACTCAAATATCAACCTTAAAGTCCAGCACCTTCTCATTTTGATCCTTGGTTTAGGATTTATATAAATTGATCCTTAATTGATCATTTAACATTTAATTTGCTTCAATTTCACCCATGTTTTCACCCAAATTAAGTCATAGAAGTTTAGCCCCTTTTTCAAAAAGATCCTTGGTTGTGAATTTCTTCAATTTGACCCTTAATTGACCCTAAACTTTGATTTTCTTGCAATTTTGTCCCTGATTTCAATCAATTAACTTTATAAAAATTAAGTTTGGTCCTTTAAAATTTCAATATTCTCGATTAAGCCCAAATTAGGCTTCCAAACTTAATGTTTCACCAATTAAGTCCTTAATAAAATTAATTTGACCCATTAAAAATATAATTAAGTCCTTGCACTTAATTAAATTTAATCATCCAAACTCTCAACTTGTGAAATCCTAGACCCAGGTTTAATCAAGAAAATCAATTCCCAACCAATTTAATGTTGAAGGATGAAATCATATAAAAAATAAAAATTAAAAAAAAATGACAAAGCAAAAGGAGTTGTAACAAAAAGAATTATGATCAAATCACATACCAAGAAAAAAATGGAGGATGAAATTGTAAAAAAACTTCAATTCCAAAAAGCCTCAAAAACAAAATAAATAAAAATTAAAAGAATAAAAATCAAATATGACAAGATAAAAAATAAAAGGAGAATGAAATTGAAAAATAAATGAATATTAAATGATGAAATTGAAAAAATATTAGCTTAAAAAAATGAGAAAATAAAAACAAGCAAACCTGCGTGAATCTCATAAACTTGGATAAATACTTCAAACTCACAACCCGTGAAATTTTAAACACAGACTCAATCAAGACACTTAATTCCCAAATAATTATGAAATCATAAAAAAAAGATTAAATTTTAGAAATTTACCGCTAAAAAAAGAATTGCAAAAAAAAAAGAATGAGGATCAGATTACATAAGGAAAAAAAATTAAAGGATGAACTTGTAAAAAAACTTTATTTCAAAAAATTGTCTAAAATAAAATAAACAATGTTCAAAAGAATGAGGATCAAATCTAAAAAATTAAAAATTAAAAGATGATGAAATCTAAAAACAAAATCCAAATTTATAAACCATTTGAAATAAAAAAAATAATAATAATCAAAAGAACATGAATCAAATCTAAAGGAAACACAAATTGAAGAGCGTTTTTAAACTCTAAAATGCCTAGTGCAAAGAATGAGGTGGAGAGAGAAAAACAAATTCTTATTGGTGTCAAACTAGAGGTCATAATGCCACACGTGTTATTATGGAATGGAGGGTCCACTGAGACAAATTAAACCATACCAAGAAAGCTCATTGTTGACCGTTGTAAGCCTCCATATGTGCCACCCAAAGCTAGCGAAGTGACAAATGCATGTTATACAAGCGTCACCAATTTTTTTTTTATATATTATATTTATCAAAAGACTAAGTTTCTCTAAGCCAATATGAATATTGCAATAAAAAAAAGAACAAAGTGAAAAAACAAAATAGCCCATGGTTGTCAGTTCATCAATTGTTTTCCTTTTAATCGTACTTCTGCCATTTCACGGTACTAATAAGAAGAAAATGATGAAAATAACCTTGTAAGGTAGTTCATTATTTTTTCCTTTTAAGGGTAATAAAGTAATTCCATTATGCAAAAAAGTAAAAAGACTGAGTTATCCCCGGTTGATCTTATAATGATTAATGGACCATATGCAAAAATCAAATTACCCCTAAAGGCAAGTTGTTACAAATAGTATGAGTAGCATAAATGTGAACATGAAAGAATGAACATAAGTAACAAAAGAAGAGGAATTGCAGGAAAAACTGTTAAAGTTCGTTAGCATATTGAAGCATTAAACACATGGGAATAAAAGTAGTTAAATAGATAAAGAAAGGATTAGTTAGTTAATTAGAATGATGGTATAAATAAGATATATGATGTAAATGGAACTCAAGTATTATGAAGTATTATTTCTGTGAATTTTGTAGAGTTCTTCATTCTCTTATGTTTTCTAACTCTTAATCTCATATTCTTTTCACATCAACTATTTGTTAAGATTAAGTTCTTAACAAATTGGTATCAGAGCCTTGAATCCAAGGCAATCATTAAAGAAAAAAGACCTAAAATGGCAGCAAACAAAAAAGTTAGAGCTTTGGAGGTGCATGGTAGGTAATTGGATGAAACAATACAAGTTTTTCATTTAGAATTATAAGTTTCCACAACTGATAATAAGAGACAGTGGCAAGAGCAAGCTAAATGGAATGAACAACTGAATGCATAAATGGAAACCTTAATGACTAACACTCAAATATTCATGGTTGTAAAAGAAAGCTGAGAATGGTGGAAGGTATCAAACTAACACCAAAATAGTGATTCATCTACAACAAAATCATATTCAAGATGAAATTATAGGCATTAATAAGAACCATAGGGGTGCATACAATATGTATTTACTAAAAATGGATCTATCTACATTCCATAAAGATGTACAGGGATGGATTAGGAAATGTAAAAAGTTTTAAAGTTGCATTTCACTCCAGTTCACCAATATGTGGAACTTAGCTTTACTTTGAGGGTAAAGCAGAAGTATAGTTTGAAGGATTCTTGATAGGATATCATGAACTTATTAATTAGAAAGAGTTTGTTCAATCAATTTAAACATGATTTGGCAATAGAAAAGATATAGTAAAGGAGTTTAACAAGCTAATACGAGAGAGAAGGGTAGAAAAGTATGTTGAAATTGAGGAGCTCAAGTCCTTAATAAGCACATTGAACCCTTTACTTATAGAATTATACTATATCTCTATCTTTTTCAGTGGCCTCAAATACGACATTAAACTAACACTAAAGATATTGAAGCTTGCAACATTGATACAAATATTTGATTAGGCAAGGTGGCAAGCATAGTCTAACTAGGCCATGGCAAAAAGGAATATAATGATACCTAGAATATCTTATTCTTTTAATAATGGAAGACCATCAAGTAAACCTTCTTCCAACGCTCCTTACAATACAAGAATTTTTGTGACTATAAGAGGTAAACAAATGCATTACACTTTGTACAAACAAAGGAGGAAGTTAAGTCATTGTTATAAATATAGGGAGAAAGTTTTGCCATGCCACTAATGTAATAAGAAGAACTTGAGTATGATGAATGGTGTAGATGAAGAAGGTGGTCAATTTTTAAAAGTAGAGGAATGAGATAACAATGAAATGGTAGCTAATGAAGAACAAGTAGACGAGTATGGTTTATCTCTAAATGTATTGGCTAAGAGTTATGCTCATAATACAATAAGAATTAAAAGGAATTGAAAAAAAAAACCTTATAATTCTTATTGACAATGGTATAGCTTCATAGATGAACATGTGGTTAAAGGAATTAGAACTACCATTAAAAAAACTAATTTGTTAACAATAAATGTTACTAATGAGAGTGTCATGAAATGTAGTGTATTCTACCCAAAACTTTGATAGAAGATACAAGGGCATGAATTTCAGGCAGATTTAAAAGTCTTAAAGCTAGAGATGTATGACATGGTTTCAGAAATGGATTGGCTAAAACTTTACTTGCCAATTCTATTTGATTTCATCAAGATAAAATTATCTTTTAAGAGAGAAGAAAAGATGATTAAGCTAAAAGAAATCATTAAAAGGCTAGCAAACAGATAATCACATCATCGGATGTTTAGAAAAATTTGAAAGAAACGGTATATAGTTTTATGGGACAACTTTTCTCAATTGAAGTTAAAGGGGAATCTAGATAGAAAGAAGTGAAACTTGTGATGAAAACCTTTATAAAAGAATTCAAATAAGTATTTAAGGAACTGAAACAATTTTCTCTAGTAAGGGTATTGGATCATAAAATTCTTTTGATTCTAAGTATTAAGCCAATAAACATAAGAGCTTATAAAAGTTCTTTTATACATAAGAAGGAAATTGAAAGATTGGTGAAAGAGATACTTAATGGGATAATTCAACTCAACAATAGCCCATTTGCTTCTCCGATACTGTTAGTCAAAAAGAAAGACAAAACTAGAGGTTTATGTGGACTACAGGTAGGTAAATGAGTTAACCATAAAGAACAAGTTTTTAATTCCATTAAAATATGACTTTATAAATGAGCAATAAAGATCATAAAATTTCTCAAAACTAGACTTAAGATCAAGTTATCACCAAGGATGCATATTGCTGACATTGAGAAGATTGTTTTCAGAACATATCATTGGCATTGCCTGATTTTAAAAAGACTTTTATACTGGAAATTGATGTTTGTGCTACAGGAATAGGAGCAATAATTAGTCAGTAAGGGAGACCATTGGTTTTCTTTAGTAAAGTTTTGTGTTTTAAACACTTAGGAGTGTCTATATATGAGAATGAATACATGGCAATTCTAATGGAGTGGACATATAGAGGCATAATGTCATTTTAATAGTAATGACAACATGTTATAAAGAGATTATGAAATCCTACAAAATGATTATTAACTATAAGAGATCATCACTGAGAAACTAGTAGAATCTGATAATTGGCTTGAATATAACTTTATAGATGGAATACTCATGAATAAATAAAGAATTACAAATGGAGAATAAGGTGAACTAAGGGGAAATAGTTAAAACAACTCATGATTCTTGTATTGGAGGTCATACAAGAATTCAAAATTCTTATAGGAGGTTTAAAGTTGTCTTTTACTAGCCTTTAATGAAGAAAATGGTGAAATAGATGGTTAAGGAGAGTGAAGTTTATAAATAAGCAAAAATAAAGAGGTGGGGCTTATCCTGAACTCCTATAACCATTGTCAATACCTAGTAAAGTTTGGAGAGATTTTATAATGGATTTTGTAGGAGTTCTAAAATATAAAGGTAAAGACATTATAATGGTAATTATGGATAGATTCACTAAATATAGTCACTTCATTGCCTTATCACATTCTTTTATTGCAAAGATGGCAACTGGGATATTTTTGAATCATTTTTATAACTTCTATTGATTGTCAGTGACCATTGTGACTGATAGAGACATTATGTTTACTAGTTTGTTCTAAAATGATTTATTCATGTTGTTAGGAGTTGAATTGTTCATGAGTTCAGCTACCATCCAAAATCTAATGGGAAATTAGAAAGGGTGAACCAATGCCTGGAAATATATTTAAAGTGTATGGCTATGAATAATCCTAAACAATGGTGCTCACGACTAGCTTTAGCACATTGGTGTTATAATTTCAGTTACTCTAGTATCAAAATGAGTCATTTTCAGGCTATGTATGGTTATCCATCACCAACTATGAAAGAACATTGTTAGAGACTATTACTATTGCTTCAGTTAGGGAATTATAAAAAAAAAAAAAATGAACCTTGATTTGCAAAAACAATTAGATATGGCAAGAAACATGATAAAGCAATTGACTGATAAATGAAGGAAAAAAGGAGAATTTATGGTTAGAGACTGGGTGCACTTAAGGTTGCAACCTTACAGGAAAATAATTGTGGCTTTGAGGTGGAATATAAAGTTAAATCCATGTTATTTTGGTTCCAATAAAATCATTTGAAAGCTTGGAGTAATAACATATAAATTGGAAGATTGGAAGTAATGTAGTAGTATCCTCAATGTTTCTAGTGACAAACGAATCAGAGAAAGTGAAGGTTTATCATATGGCAATACTAGAATGAAGGATTATGAAAAACAAAATGAGTTGTGAAGCTGATTTGATCAAATTATCAAATTTGTTTACTAAAGATTCAACTTGAAAAAAAAAAAGGAATGATAGGAAAAGTTGTTAAAGTTAGTTAGTATATAAAAGTATCAAAAATAAATTTTTAAAAAATATATTATTTTAATATATTTAAAAATAAAAAACACTTTAAAAATTAATCATTACTATAATACCAAACAACACATATCCTTAACACAAGTGCACTGATTTAAAAAAAAAACAAACAAACAAACAAAGTAAACTGTCATGATCATAGTATTTTTGTCTTTCACTTTCTTTCTTTTTTGTTATAATTTATATCTTTCCTTTTATTAAAAAAAAAAACCCGCAATATGGATAGGGCTGCTCGCACCGGTAACCTGTAGCCCCTCGCCAACAGCAAACAAGATAATCCATCTCCTAAACAAATACCCTTCTCTAACAAATCCTCTATTACATTCATTCCAACACCACACTTGCCTATTGTTGGGATGTCACGGTCGCACAAATTAATTACCCTAACTTAAAACATAACACACAAGACAGTATAGAGCAAGTAAGGGGTTGATCCCACGAGAAAGGTTCAAGTCAGATTTTTATGCTAGATGATATGCAATTTGGGGGGTTGGATGTTATTTAGGTTAAAGCAAAAAAAAAAAAACAGAAAACTATCAAATAAAATTAAATAGAATCAGAAAATTATCAAGAGAACAAACCTTGGTCACAAGTAAACATTCACCTACAAAAATCAAAACTGATTATAGAAACGAAATGTCAATTTATACTCTGAATATCTATCTTTTCTTATGTTGATTAGTTAGCAAATTCGTTGTATATCTAATCCTAACCATCAAACAAGTACAGTGTCTGCACTAGTAATTTAATTTAATGACAGCCTTAATTATCTAGACAACATAATTGTCTGCAGTCCATGTTTGATTTGATCAATCGAATGCTCTCCCTAAGATGACTAATCTGGATCTGCCACAATTAATAATCTTAGTTGCTTCACAAGTTTATATAGCATAACTCTGGTTTTGATAGCAAACTTAGCAATAGATTGTTCACAATAATAACTTAGAGTTCACTCTAGCAATTAAAATAAACAATCATAGGAAATAAGCATAGGAGAACAAACATATTCATTCATCATATAAACTGAAAAGAAAAGAAAAAATAAATCTTACAATTCTTGAAATCTGAAGATTTCTGTATCTTGTAATCAAGGAAAAAAGTTTAGCCTTACATGTTTGTTGAACAACTAATCAAAAAAGAAGAAGAAAACATGATTTCGGGTTTATGGAGGAGAGGGGGTGTTTTTTCTCTCTTAGTTGGCTGCCCCCCTTCTCTTCTCTCATTCTTTTTATATCCTAGAAAACCCTAGTCTCTATTTTACAAAATAGTCCTCCCTTAAGTAGATAGTTTATATTTAAGTACTTCAATAACTATTTTTCAAAAAAAAAAGGAGAAATAGCCTTGCATGAAATCTTCAAGCTTTGACTTAGAGGAGCTAAATTGCTAAAATAAAAACTTGGATGTTGGTTTGGATGCTTCAGGACATAATTTGAACTCGTTTCTTCACAAAACCTGTTTGTTGGCAGAATTCATTTGTCATCTTAGAAAAATCATATCTCCCTCATATGAGAATTTTTTTTTTTTTGCTGAAATTTTATACGTGAATAGGTCTTTGAGTCAGGAATTCAAAGCAATTGCGTTTGCATCAAATAGAGTTATGTAGCTCAAGATACTCAAGTCAGAATGGGTGAAGGTCAACACTGGCAGATTCGACATTTGACTTTGAAGGCTGTGATTTCCATGCTCTTCCTTATTTTATTTTCTTGCCTTAGATTTCCAGAAATGTATGAATGTTAGATTTTTAATTCTACTGGAATCACTTCATTTCGACCTCTAGAGCTTACGCTCTACACAAAACATCGACTGAAGGTCAAATCTGTCAACAACCTTCAATTTACTCCTTTTTGCATCTTTCATCCAAAAGTACCTTCAAAATATAAAATAAAGAATATCAAGGCATTATATATATAAAACATAAGCAAAACACTAGTTAAATGTAGATGAAACTATCGAATAATATGGTTGTATTACCTACACTTTATAACTGCCTCCTAAAACTTTTCCCTCTTGCACTAATCTTTACCCAATTTCATAAACCCCATGGTGAATGTCTGATAGAGATGTTGTGTCGTGGACTGTTTTAATTATGGGATATAGGAATGCTAAGAATTATTCTGATGCTTTGAATTGCTTTTGATAAAATGTATAATGCGGGTATAGTGCCTAATCGTGTTACTAGGTGAATGCTTTGGGTGCGTGTGCGGGTTTTAGAGCGATGGAAATGGGTGTTTGGATACATGATTTTAGAAGGAGGAATGAATGGGAGTTGGATGTGATTATGGGAACTTCTTTAATTGATATATATTTGAAATGCGGGAGAATTGATGAAGGGTTGAAAGCTTTTAGAAGTATGAAAGAGAAGAACTTTTCTACTTGGAATGCACTTATACAAGGGCTGGGTTTTGTTAAAAGCGAGCGGGAAGCTGTTTGCCGGTTCAACAGAATGGAGCAAGAATGGTTTGAGGCGGATCATGTCACTTTGGCTACCGTGCTTAATGCTTGCAGCCACTCGGGGTTGGTTGATATGGGTCGACAGATATTTAGTTCTTTGATCAATGGAAATTATGGATTCTCCCCTAGTGTCAATGCATTACGCATGTTTGATCGAACTCTTGGCATGCGCTGGTTGTCTTGATGAAGCTTTCAAACTAATCAAAGAAATGCCTTTTGAACCCTCAAAGTCTATCTGGGGATCATTTCTGACCTGTTGTAGGCCTTATGGCAACTTAGAATTAAGTGACATTGCAGATAAGAAGCTTGCGGAACTGGAGTCAGATAATGTACTTATTATGTTGCTTCTGTCTACTTTACATGCTGAAGTGGGAAGACACGGTGATGGTGCTGGCGGGGAGGTAATGACTAATGAAAGAGAGTGGACTTATGGAGTTGGATAGCAGTTCTGTTGAATCTGGACGCCTGGAACATGATTATGAACCTCTTTGTCTTTTCATGTACAGAAATAGTCGTTCACTATAGGTGTTTGTATTGTGCCTAACCAGGTCATATCAAATGCGATCTTGATGGCCTGAGGAATGCATTATCGTTGTCAAATACTGAGTTCAAGGACTGATTTTAGTGTTGGTAGTCTAATAGTCATACCTCATAGAAATCGCCAATATTTTTTTTGCAATCTATGAAGGTTATTTAGGTTTTTAAAAAAAACAATGAGCCTAGTAAACTTAAAAATTTGGAGAATGACACTAAAATTTTTTTAGTGAAATGACATAGTTTGATTTTGTTGTGTTTCATAAACATGACATCCACTAAATATCGTACTTTTGAAATGCGACAACTATATATTATGCTTTTAAAGCGTGATATTAACTAATGTCGCACTTCTGAAGCGCTACAACTTAAGATGTCATGCTTTAGAAGTGCGACATCAATTAAAATTTAAATAAATCGACACTAACAAAACACACAAACACTCTCAAAAAAAAAAAACCATCGACGCCCTCACATCTCTCTTAAAAAACTTGTTAATCAGTTAGATTTTGCTCTTAAAACAACTAAAAATCGAACTCATCCTAATCTTTAAACATCATTTGATGTTTTTGTGTTAAAAATTCATCGCTCCCTTTACTGACACAATTAGTACCGCCACTGTCATAGCCATTCTTTTGGTCCTATAAATAAGGTAAACATGCTATATTGCTATGAATTTGCATTTGATTTGGTTGAAATCAAATAATTATTTAGGTTGAATTTGGAGTTTATGGTGAATTTAGGGTTTATTGAATCAATCATAAATTAGTTAAGAATATAATCAATTACAGTTTATTTGATATAGTTGAACATAAAAATAAGATGAATTAATTATTTTAATTAATTATATGTTGCTTTTAATTTAGGTTAAGTTGCCGAATTATAAATTTTATGTATATTGTTGGAATTGGCCAATAATTTAGTTAAATACGCACACATGTTCATGCAATAGAGCATAAATGTGATTGAATTATGATGAATTACATGTCTCATTGAATTATTGATAAGTTGATGAATTTAGTATTTTTTTTGAATTATATTAATTTGCTATGAATTTATGTTTGATTAATACAATTGAGCATGAAAATATCAATTGGTAATGTATCATAAATTATATTTAATTTTTGGTTAAGTTTGTTTTAACGTTAAATTTTGAGAATTTGATTGAGTTTGCTGTGAAATTTTCCAATTAGGGTTAAGGTAATGCAATTTAGTTAAAATTACGTTAAATTAACTAGAATCTGATTTTTTTTTATATAGAATGTCTAATAACATATTTATGTTATGTCATTACAGTGACGATATTATTCCTAAAATGAACAATAGTATCACATACAATGGCGGGAGCAATTTGTTGTTAACTAGTAATTTAGGCATGTCATATGTAAAAATAAAAGAAACCATTTGTCATGGACATGGGTTGGATTATAATGATATTGATGTTAAAATAACTTGAAGGTGTTAAATTGGTGAACAACAGTATTATACTGTACTGATTGTATGTGATGGTAGTTTTAAGACAATGATTGATTCTCTCATTCAAATTGGTGAACAACATTATTATCTTATACCAATTTTGATTTGAACATGATAATATTGTATATGAGTAGTCAATCAAAATTTATGTGTCCCAACTTCTATTGGTCCTTCAAATTTAGTTGATAAAGGTAAAAATAGTATTGTCAGATGATTTGCTGCAAATGATTGATGATATTATGTTTGACAATTTTTTTGTTGATCAGCATAGATTTGAATATTATGAACCTAATGACAATGAAGATGATGATGATGATGATGTTGATGATGAAATTATTCATCATGTTCCTCAATTTGGAGATGCTTCTAGGTCTAGTTTTGTTGTTTCACGTGATTGGGCACTAGTCATAGACGTATTCCAAGAGGGTCTAATTTAGAGGTTGGTAAAACATTAAATAGTAAATATGAATTGGTTAATGTTGTTAAACGGTGGCACAGTGCACACTCGGTTGAATACCGAGTCCAACAGTTGAACTCAACATTTGTTCAATTACAATACATGCAAGCACTAGAATGTAAGTAGGGGATATCATAAAAGGTTAAATTCATTTGAGATAGCAAAGTTAAAAGGGTCATTAATTGAATATTGATTAATATGTAATCGATCGAACACTATTTCAAAAAAAAAACGGCTCTTCTGCTCAAAAATAAAATGTTCCAAATGTTCCTGGAAATTATTGCCCTCATTAGACCATTTATATCTATATGAATTAGGATCCCAATTCATGGATCTTGACATTATCAAAAGATTGATGTCTTATTCCAAGTACAGAAGTGTCGAAGTAATAAATAACCTGGTAAGACCAGGGTCGAACCACGGGGAGGTGAACTATATAAAATTATAAACAATAAATGAAAAGGAGTTGAAGAGAACTTTTGAGATGTGATATTAATGTAAGGATAAAATAAGGATAAAACAATTGTCAAAGTTAGAGGATCCACTAATGGTATTTCAAAAAAGTATAGTATAAACTCTTTTTATTACTCAACTGGAAACCACACACAAAGAAGGTTCCAATCGGATTATAAATTATTAACATGGTTATATTAATTATCTTATTTGAGTAATGTCAATACTTGTAAATGTGGTCAAGTATTCATGGTGATTACTTATGTTAACAACAAATCAAGTTCCTTTCATAGCACAAGTGTCGGTTATACCACACAGTAGCTATGAAAGTGCCAAGTATTTGTTATACCAAGGGTTATACAACACAATTCTAGATTAATCATTTAACAAGTAAGGTATTAAGAGTGAGTAACATAACAAATACAAAACATGTTAGTATCAAACATTAAAGTCCATGTTGAGTTTATATTATACTTATTCTTATACCATTAGTGTACCCTTTTCACCTTGACAAAATTAACTTAGCTAAACATCATGAAGAAGAAAAACATTAAAAAAAAAGAACAATATAAAAACATAAACATGATATAAGTTAACTAAGTATAGTAAAGGAAATGAAAAATATAAACAAGAGATTAATATAACATAAAATAAAACTTAAACATTACAAAATACAAAGAGAGAAAGTGATCTTGATATGAACACCAAGATGTCTAAATGTATGGCAAATGCCTCCTTTTACAAGCTAAAATTCAGAACTATTGATTTGATGACTAATTATTGAGTGGATGGCCACCTCTTGACTTGGTGACAACCATTATCTTATTGTCTAAACAAAATGTCATTGCTAACGTCAGAATTTGAATGGATAGTCTTCATGAAAGTTCTGGGAATTTGTCTCAGCTTTCCCACAAAACAAGAATGAGCTCATTTGGACTTCAAGAACTCGATATATGGGTTGAACACCGAATAGTGTCTGGGCTACAGGACAGATTCCGACTTCTTTTTTGTTGCTATAATTTGAACTTAAAAACGGCCATTTTGAATCTTGGACTCTCATGAAAGTTTTAGGCCTATGTCTTAGCTTTCCATCCATATAAACCAAATCTAAATCCATGTTCTACAGCTCCAGTTATGATCCAATAACCAAATGATGTTCCAGTTTGAATTGAACCAGCATCTCTTCTTTAAACTTAGCCCTCTCTTTGTCTTTTCACTTTCAATAGTTGAACACATCAATTAATCTTTTAAATTGTGAAATATGCTTGCATTCAAAATAAGCATTTACCATAAATTAAATATATCTTATGTTATCATACTTGTTATTATAAAACATGCTTAAGTTAGGGAATTTCATGATACTTTAAGTGCAATATGATGATATAAAACCTTGATAAAAATGCACTTTTAAGTACTAATCATATCTCTCGGTTCAAGAAAGAAAAATAAAAGGATCGAACCATTTCTTCTGACTCTGTTTCAAATTCGATAAATATTGGTTGATTGTATATTACACACATGTGTTTCAACCTTTGTCCAAAAAGACCACCATCAACTTGATGCAAATTTTATTGCTAGTGCTATATCAACTCTTATAATGAATAATCTTTCAATGATGATTGCAAGCATACGAGATGAAATAAAATTTTATTACAAGTATAAAATATCATATGACAAAACATGGGTTGCAAAACAAAAGGTGATTGAGCATCTTTTTGGTTCAAATAAGGAGTCTTTTGAGAAATTTCTTAGGTTATTGTTGGCAAATAAAGAAATCAAATCCTGGAACAGTTGTTGATTGGAGACATAAAGGATATCTTGATAATAGTACAGTTTGGTAATTTGGACCTTGTATTAAAGGTTTCAAGTACTGTAGACCACTTACCAATGTTGATGGGACACATTTGTATGATCGATATGATGAGGAGTTATTGATTATGGTTGCTTTTGATGCAAATAATAATTGGATTTTCCAGTTAACTTTTGAAATTATTAATGAAGAAAATAATGATAATTGAAGATGGTTTTTTGCTTTACTTATAAAAATATGTTATTGGTGGTAGAACTGGTATATGTATAATATCAGATAGACATACAGACATCAATAACGGAGTCGTAGAAATTTCGTGTCAACCTTTAGGATATCATCAGTATTGTGCCAAATATCTTGTTAGCAGCTTCAACCATAAATTCAAATACCCAAGTACCAAAATAGATTTAATGAGAATGTGTTAAAAAACTTCTAGGCACAAATGTGATTTGTGGTATGAAAAAATATGCAACTTGAACCCAACATATAAAGAATGACTTGAAAGGGAGACAAAAGAAAAATAGGCTTTATGTTATGATGGTGGTTGCTAGTATGGTAATATGATAACTAATCTTTTAGAATCATATGGTAATATGACAACTAATCTTTCAAAATCATTTAATCATGTTCTGAAAAATGCTCGTGTAATGCTTATTTCTGTTCTAGTTCAATTAACATTTTATAAATGTAATGGTTATTGGGTCAAACAGAGATGTGAAGCTAGTGATGTCATTCAAAGTGGAGTAATCTGGCCTCCAACAATTCAGCTTGAATTGATAATAAGCAGGGATAGATTAAGAGATTATATTGCAATGTTGTTTAACTCCGAGGAACAGGTTTTCCAGGTCTAACACCTCTATTAAACTGAGTGTTATGAAAGAAGTTAGATGAGCAACCAGATTGAATGATAGAATATGCACATGTGGTAAATGGCACACATTTCATCATCTATGTTCACATGTTCTTGCATGGTGTGCCGAGATCACACAGTTTGTTAATGATTACTATACAGTTCAAAGTTATAGGTTAGCATATGACAATTCATTTCGTCCATTACCAGACAAGTTAGAATGGACTGATTACACTGGACCTAAAGTTGAAGCAGACTCATCTAGATGGAAATTAGGACGTGGTCGATGAATGTCTACTCATTTGCATAATGAGATGGATGCAAGAGAAGGTCATGCACATTATAGGTATGGCATATGCAATGACACAGGGTACAATAAAAAAACATGTCATAATCGACAACGTATATATAACAATTTGTTAGATTATGTTATGATATATTATGATATTTTTTAAAGAATTTTATACTTATATAATTTCACATCAATTACAAGTACTATTACATAGGATGGCACACACTAGAGGTGGTAAATCGTCTGCTCATGTTGAGCATCCATATTTGGATGATGATCATGGTGAGCATTACTATGAGCATAGAGAGCATGCCTATGATATTCATATAGAGCATGAGTATGACATTTTGAGCACGAGTCACAGTACATGCCTATCGGACCCACCGACACTTCTGTCATGCGGTTTCAAGATCGACATTGATTGGAAGATGTATTGCTAGCATTGTAAAAATATTTAATTTTAATATATTTTTAATTTATGTTTAATTTAATTATCATTAAATGTTATATTTTCAATAATTATAATTTAAATTGTTATGCAGGATGAAACCATTATTTATTGTCGTATATATAGAGAGATGCAACTACATGAGTGAGTCCAGCATATGTGATCTAGGCTGGTTTTTTGTATGTCAATTGTCTTGACCACATCAAGCTTAACCACGACTTGATCCATGCACTATTGCGTGATGGAGACGTGAGACACGCATGTTCCATCTTAGATATGGAGAGATGACACTGACACTACAGGATGTGGCAGTTTTGCTTGGATTGTCTATTGATGGACAAGCAGTCACATCTACTAGTGTTTGTAATAGGATTGCATTATACAAGTAGTCATTTGAATTTGCACCCCCTCTTTTTGAATTGAAGGGGGAGTAGGATACATCTTCAGTGGATTCAGGAGACATTTTTTACATCACTAGATGATGGTGATGGGCAGGTCTTGCAAAGGTAAAAAATCAATTATGATTTAAATATGTTGATTATTTATTATAATTGTGTTAATTATTTTGATAATTTTAATTTATTTGTAAGTATGCTAGAGCATATATACTCCATTTATTTGTTAGTGTATTATTCACTGACATCACAAGGAGATATGTTCCTTTTTAACACTCCTGGAAAATATTGATGGTATCCCCACATATAGCTAGAGATCTACTATATTGGCAATCTTGTACCGACATTTATCTCTTATATACATGAAAGGGGGCAAACAAGTTGGGGGATGTTTGCTACTTCTATAAGAATGAATAAAAAAATCTAAATAACAATTTAGATATGAATGTTTCATGCACAACAAAATTAACAAAATGTTTTTATTTAATAACAATTATGGTCGTGGGAAGGCCTCAGATACCGAGATTATTGGATATAATAGTCCAAACTATAAAGGTTACATTTCATCTCCCACTAAGATGCAGGTATTGCAATGTTATTTTTGCAATTATATATATTTATATTGTGTTCTTAAAACTTTAAAAAATGCAATTAAACTAACATGTTGTTAATGTTAGGTGGTGTGCTAGACAAGTTTTTGAAAATAATCTAGCACATATGCTAGCATTTTATCTGAGCAAGCTAAATAGACAACATGTTATCAAGGTTTTTTTTTTAACTATATGTTAATTAAAATAATTAATTGCACTGAATCATTACTATTTGATATTTATTTAACTTATAATCTGCAGGTCATGTGGATGTCTTACTCGGAAGAAAGATTGATCGTTACTCCAGTTGTCTGCACCAGCGGGATGGATATATGGATAATAGTGGTCTCGCTAAATGTTTTGAGATTGTCAAGCTACATTGTCTGAATCGAGTAATGCGATAGTTCAACTACAAGATAACACATTTCGGTCTATATCAATACAAGTAATGCTTTGCATGCCATTACTCGTAGGGGTAAAAATTATGATTACGACTAGTTAAGCTAGCATAATGCTTATGTATCACAGTGGGATGCACAGAGAAATGAGATATTTATATAGATGCATCATGTGATTACTGATAAGGAGTATATGATTTGGTACATATATATAACACGATGGATCATTGCTCTGGATCCCGAACAGGTTCCTCCACTTGGATATATACAGTATTGCAACATGCCCAATGGATTCAACATCACGTAAGTAACAAGTCTTTTAATTATTAATATATGTTAACCATTGAGTTTTATGTATTTATATTTTAATTTAACATTAATGTTTTATTAATATTAGGTTGGTTTCTTCTTATGGGAGGGTCGAGAGATCGGATTTTATCTGCGTAGTACTAACAAAGAAAGTGAAGTTCATATTGTAGCGTCTCAGTGGTTAAATGTTTGTCGTACTGGACTTTAAGCCTTTAGAGAGAGGCTAGCTCTTAATAATGTCATGACAGAGGACAATGCCACTCAAGTAGGAGTAGAAGCTGGATCTAATCATGTTATTGATGAGCTCGGGTCATATAGTAGACGACGTAGACATAGATAGATAAATGAGTTATATTTATATATTTTGAGAGTATTATTGAATTATTTTTTATTCATTTTGCATGCGTGCGTGCGTGTGTGCGTGTGCGTGTGTGTGTGTGTTTTTGTATTTTTGAGACTACTTGTGATTAAGGAATATGAGAATATGTTGAGTTTAGTTAGAATTTGTTGATTAGGGTTATTGTGGTTTTTTACATAGTTTTTTAACCAGGATAAAATTTTTGGTATAGTTCCTATATAGAGGAAACTCAATCCAAATTTTGATAAAATTATAAAAATTCTAACTCTCTAAAATCATAAATTAAATAAAATCTCAGATTAACAAAAACTAAGATTTTATAAACGTTTTTAGGCTAAAAACACAAAAATGACCCAAAATCTTACAATAGCCAAAATGGTCTCATCATTTTGGCTACTTCCCAGCCGTTTTATCAAATATCCAGTTATTTCTCAAAACAATATCCTTGAAAATGTCATGGTTCTCAACCGCGACATTGAATCAAATGTCATGATTTAGAAACGCGACATTTTGATAGTGTCGCAGTTTAGAATCATGAAATTTGATCAAATATCGCGTTTCAAAACCGCGTCAACTAATGTTCCGATTCACAACTGCAACATCCTCAAACTGTGCTATTTCGCTAAAACATTTTATCCTTTTAGATGCCAATTGCCCAATTTATCTCATTATTTAACTCTCCACCTGCCATTGGTATTCGGAATTTATTACAAGTAAATGATAATTCCATATTTTGTTGTCATGGTTGCTTAAATTCCTTTACTTCTTTTTTTTTCAGATAAGACTAGATTGATGGCCCGCGCTTCGTCGTGAACCGGGCCAATTTCTTTGTAGAGAAAAAAATGATGCTAAAGTATTATCATTGTATTTTAAAGAGCAAAAAAAATCAATGACTTGACATAATAGAAAGAGAACTAAAAAAAATAATGATTGTCAAACCCCTTGAATCAAACTGTAGAATGATGAAATCGGGGAAAAAATCAATGAAAAAAATATTAAAAAACAAAACACTAGCAAAATTAAGTGAGATCATCAAAACCCGTGAGTAGTATCATGTCAAACCTTAAATATCAAAAACTATTGAATTGAAGGGCAAAATCAAAAAGAAAAATCAAATTCACAAAAGAATCCAAACCATAAAAAAACAAAGAAAAACAATTTTCAACGAACTTAATGATAATGGATGAAATTTTTTAAAATAATTAATAATGACTAAAACGAACCTGGTCCAACCTTCAAAATTTATAACACGGATCATGAGGCCAGATCACAATGTAAAAGGCAAACCCAAAAAAATAACAACGTAAAATTCCAAACCAACCAAAATAATTAGGGATAAACTTGAAAAAACAAATTTAAAAAAAAAAAGGTGATTTGAAAAATGTAGATTTGAAAAGAAAGAGAATCAAATTTGACACAAAATGAAAATACAACCAAATCATATGGGATGAAATTGAAATAAAATTTCAATTAAGAAAAAAATAAGAACTAAAAATAACAATCAAAATAATTATGATCATATTTTATATAAAAATAAAATGTCAAAAAATAAAATCCAAAGACAAATTAATTCAATAAAGGATTCAATACCAAAAAGATCATAATTAAAAGAATGAGGCCAAAACTAATATAAAAACAAAGTGTAAAGAGATGAAATTGAAAACACAATTGACTTAATAAATGATCCAAGACCAAATACATTGCAATTAAAAAAATAAGGATCAAACCTCATATAAAAATAAAATATTAAGGGAAGAAATTAAAAAATAAATTAACTCAATAAATGATTCAAAACCAAATACATCGCAATCAAAAAAATAAAAACCTAATTTAAATTAAGAAATAAATAGCTAGACTTTCTTGTTTTTATGCAATGGCCAACATGTTTTTCTAGGTAAAGAGAGGAAAAAGAGGGAGGAAGGGAAAAACTCCTTGTCGGAGCTTCTCTGTGTGCCGCTAGAGAACACGCGTCTCACCACCATGACAGGGGTGGTGAGGCACAATGAAGGGCGCCTCGGACGGAGGCATCCAGTACTGTGTGGGCGGCGGGCTCGAGCACGCCCACTTACTGGCGCGTGCAACTTTTAAAATTTAATATTAATTTATATATATTAAAATAAAATCATCCCTAACCCCACATGAGAATTTCAAAAAAAAATCATACCAAAAAACCTAAAATGATTTTGCATCCATAATAAAGATAGTTTATTTTTTAAGGACATTTAAATAATTAACATATAAAAAATATATAAAAAGCTTGAAAAGCCCCTTAAAGAAACTATTTTTAAGGATTATTTGATAATTATATGGTAGAAAAAACGTGAAATTATTAATTAATATTTTTTTTCTAACATAATTACTAATATAGTGAAAAAGACTTTTATACCTTTTTAAAGCTAGGCTTGGGCAATAATCGGGTTCTAACCTCATTTAGTAAATAGTTCATGGAAAAAATTATCTCTCTCTATTTCACTACGGAAATAAGGCCTCTGTCATCCTCTCAAGAGGCTGTTCAAGGAGGTTGTGGTCAATCAATTCATTCAGCTATAAGAGCGATTTGTCCATTAACAGTACAGTCTAGCACTATTTACCTCTTTCTAGGACGATGAAGGTATGTTGAGACTCTCCTCCTCTGTTGTTGAATGCTTTTTGGACTTTTGACACTATTTCCCAGCACTTCTGATAGAAGATAGGCTGAAAACCGTCCGAACCAGTGGGCTTTTAAA
>Ga0325405_1000858_pt1 | contig 29980 bp, 19 predicted proteins | sample PopdelMetagenome_21_FD_205663 | JGI IMG/M metagenome (GOLD analysis project Ga0325405, IMG submission 205663) | Populus deltoides microbial communities from Bellville, Georgia, United States - Xylem-Control-R2 | ecosystem: Host-associated > Plants > Phyllosphere > Stem > Wood/Secondary xylem... | reverse complement strand
CCTATAGGTTATCCCGAGTGCGGGTTAGTCAAACTAACCCAAGTTAGGTTGAAGTTTTTTTTCAATATTTTTTATTGAACTTTGATCTTTTTTACTAGGTTTTTCTTTTGAGTGTCTATTTTTTTTTATTCCGATCTCATATCGTGGGTAATTGATTAATCAAGTAAACTTGGGTTAACTTAAGTTTTGTTGTGTTTTATCTTTTGACATTATACTATCGAGCCTTGAGCCTTTTAAGTTTTTTATGCAACTTATCTTGATTTTATATTTGGAGTTGTATCTTATTAAAATTAACCTGGATTAATTTAAATTATGATATATTTTTATTTTATTTTTATGTTAAGAAAAATTTATCTTAGCTTGCGGCTTAAGAGAAGTCACCCATCTTGTGTCTTTATTATGTATGCACATAATGACGTGCTCCTTCCTCTTCGTTCATCAATTATTTATTTAATGACGATTCAAGTTGTAATTAAGGGGTTGAAACTTGGAATAAATGGTTTGACCACACCATCTATTTTATTTATTGGAGTGGACGTGGTTTGTTTTGATGGAAAGGACATATGGGGTTAAGGTAGATTAACCACACCATATATTTTACACCCGTTATTTAATGGTTAGATAAATTCAATTGGTGGGTGGGTGGTTTCATATTTCTTATAATAGACTTGGCCACAACTTAATCTACCATTATCCATGTCCTGGTCGATACGGCCGTTTGCCTGTAGAAGCACAGCTTTTCCTACATTGTTTTGCAGTCTCAATTTATTTTTATTTTTCTAATAATTTATGGAAGTATAATCTCTTGAAATTGTATGATTATTAAATAAAAACTGGATCTGGTAATGATAATAACCCAACCATATTAAATCTTATACCTTTTATTTTATTTTATTTTATTTGTTTTGCGTAGATTTTTGCACAGCTTAAATATGATGTTTCCAATTTTTTTAAAGCATCAGATTTTCATAAATTGCTTAATTTTGATGTAAACCCTAAAAAAAATATTTTCAAAAAGAAAAAACACACATCCAAGCATTACCATCTCAATAAATAAATAAATAAATAAATAAATAAGATATAAAGCCTAGTATATTATCGATGACCGACACTCATAACCATAACCATAAGTATATGTAAATTTGGACATGGATTTTACTATATGTAAATTTGGACATGGATTTTACACGTCTCATCAATCACAGGTCATATCTTTGATTTCTCTCTATGCTTTATTTCAATCAGCTCTTATAAAGTTAAATTCTTCTAAATAGACGTCTTTTGACTCTATTCAAATTTATTTATTTATTTTACCTGTTAGCACGTATATTAACGTGACATGCCATCCGCGTAATTAATTAAAAATAAATGTAAAACAAAAAAGTGAAGAAAAAAAATATAAAACAACAAATCCCAATTAAACATCAATTGAAGAGTTGATGCCCATTAACTTACACATCAGAATACTTCTCAGAAAATAACGAATTAGAGATAATATTTAAATATCTATTTTTAGAGCTTATTGATTGAATTATATCCATATAGTTGGTTGGATTTCCCATTAATTTACACATTCACATTTGTCGTGGAAAATAATGCACTGGAGAGAATCTGGCATCATTAGCAAATAGGCTATTCAAAATTTAGTTCATCGAGCTATAATTTAAGAAAAATAAATAAACATTATGATATTATCATAATAAGATAATATTATTATTAAACTTGGCCTGATTTAATAGATTAAATTTGATTTAGCTCTTAATCTAAGCTAAATTTTAAATTAATTTGAAAGAACGATAAGTTAACTCACTGATCTAATTAAAATTAATTTGAATTTTTTTTTTTAAAAAAATTTTAATTAAAATTTAAAAAATACTGTCTTATCTTGAAGCGACCCGGATAGTTCAAGTTAACATCCTCAACGTGTTAGAGGCTGTGCCGGATTTAATAAATTTGCATGAGAGCACGGAGCGGTTGGTGTTTTTTCCTTCGGTATGCAATCGAGATTCACATGTAATATATTAACGTCAAGATAAACAACTACGCATGAATAATTCTTCTTTGTGATAGTGAAACCTCCATCTTAAAAATTCAATGTGAATTTCGTTCTATGTATATATATATATATATGGGTGACGTGTGAAGCGTGCGAGTGTCGAGGGGCATCCATTTTTTGATATAAAAAGGGGCCAATGGCAACGTTTTTCTTTCCCTTGCTTTCGGCCTTTGTTTTCAATAGAAAGCAGAAGTAATAGGCTGCCCATAGCCCAACACAACAACACACATTCTCCTCATCCTCTTCTTTCCTTCCTTCCTTCTATCTCTTTGTCTCGACAAATCCTCTTTTAAGCAGAACATATTATTTGCTAATTAAGCACTTTCACCCATGGAAAATCCACATCAACAGCAACGTCAGCCTTCGATGAAATCAAGATTTAGACGTGTCTGTGTGTTCTGTGGCAGCAGCCCTGGCAAGAATCCTAATTACCAGCATGCTGCTGTTCAGCTTGGCAAACAACTGGTATATATACTACTACTTAGTACTTGCTCTCTCTGCAGAAATTAAATCCTTATGCTAATGTTCTTGTCAAGGCTTCGATGTTTTCTTTTAAGAATTACACAACTTGGGCGTTTCTCAGGAGTCATATATATATATATATATATATATATATATATATATATATATATATATATTGTATCAAGAATATAAGATCAGCACCTGTTGAGCAAAGTAGCTTGAGGTTTAGTCAAAGAAGCTGAGAAGTTTAGTAAGGGACAATAAGATCAGCACCTGCAGGGCTCCATTCAGGAGCAATCCTCTGCCTTTTCTGCTCTGTTTGGATTAAATGAAACTAAAGAATTATCTAAATAATTGAGTGTAGTTGTCATTATATTGTTTTATATTGGACAGGTAGATTTTACACTTAAACACGTAATTTTTGTTAATTAAAAAAAATTAAGAACAATAAAGATTTTGCAGGTTGAAAGGAACATTGACTTGGTTTATGGAGGAGGCAGCATTGGTCTCATGGGCTTGATCTCTCAAGCTGTATATGATGGTGGCCGCCATGTGCTGGGGTAATGTTTTTGCCTTTGGTTTCCCACTTCCCTCTCCCGCTGTCACTTCTCCCTCTCGTATTTATCTTGAGTTCTCTCATTTTTCTCTCTTCTTTGTTGCAGAGTTATTCCCAAGACTCTTATGCCAAGAGAGGTAGTTACTTTAATTAATCAGCTTAAAATCACTTGGAGAAAAGGGTTCTAAGCGCAGAATCTTACTTGCTTAATGTGGTAATTTCAGATTACAGGGGAGACTGTGGGAGAAGTAAGAGCTGTATCAGGTATGCACCAACGCAAAGCTGAAATGGCTCGCCAAGCTGATGCATTTATAGCCTTACCAGGTACTCCTAAAATAAGAAATTAATCAACATTTCGAGCAATAATTATGTTGATGTTTAAATTACCAGCCTCGTACTGGTTGAAGTGCAACTCAATCTCTTATAATTTACCAATAAATTTAAGCCGATCATTGAGCTCATAAGATTTCACAATTCAAGATGACTGTGGATACAACGGTCAAGTAACCATATTGGACACAGTGAATTTAACTCAAAATCCTCTCACAGGTGGGTATGGAACCTTGGAAGAACTCTTGGAGGTCATCACTTGGGCTCAATTGGGAATCCACGATAAACCGGTATTGAAGATTTTCTTCATATATTTATGCAAAAATCATCTTCAATATCACTGCCCTAAATTCGATTTCAACTCGACTCAATAACTTGTTAATCTGATTTTTTATTAAGATTAAAATGATATAGTTTTAGTTTTTTAATTTTTTTAGGGACATGCGGGTTGGGTTAATCTTAGTATTATAACTATAAAACCTCCACATTTAATGTAAAACATTTCTGGAAAAAGTAAATTTCAAAGAATTTACAATGAAATTAGCATTACTCTTTGATAATTACTTGATGATCATGTCAAGGCGGTGAAAAACAATAGGAGATAAGACTTGAACAAACACAACAAAAAGTACTTTTCATTTAACTATAAAAGAGGGCAAAAGAGTAAAAGAAACATTTACTTTTTTTTTTTTTGGTTTCAGGTGGGGTTGTTGAATGTTGATGGGTACTACAACTCTCTTCTATCGTTCATAGACAAGGCTGTCGATGAAGGATTCGTAACACCAGCTGCCCGACACATCATTGTTTCAGCCCACACTGCCCATGAACTCATATGCAAGCTTGAGGTACAAATTTTTTTATCTTCTTCAACACAGTCAACATGGTCTAGGCCGTCAATTTCTCGAATGATTTTTGTGTACATATAGGATTATGAAGCTGAGCACTCTGGGGTGGCATCAAAGCTAAGTTGGGAGATGGAGCAGCAACTGGGCTACCCAATAAAGTCTGATATCTCTCGCTGACTTGATCAGATGCTCCTAAACATGATGGAGAAGAAATATTGACACCATAGATTCTGGAAAATCTTTCTAGATGTGAGCTCCATTAAGAAGTGCCACCACAGTTTCTTTTAGTTAGCTGTGTGTGTGGATGATGATATGATTTTTAATTTTTTTCTTGTTTTTTGTCATTATTTTTATTTTATTTTTGAATTAGAGTTTTACCAGTGAGTTTAATTATTACACTAGTTTCCTATGTCGGTAGTACTAATTGTGTGTTTTTGTGCATTAATTGCTTAATCCAATAAAAGAAGAAAAAAGAAAGAAGAAGAAGAAGAAGAGAGAGTACATTGATGTCATGTCTTGAATCGACGGGTTGTTATAAATTAATTTCATGGAAGGAGATTGATAGGGATGTTTATGTAAGACAAAATCATGAAAAGGATCAATAAGGGCATTGGCCCAAAAAACTTTACTGGTTTCTCACATCAATATCACACAATACTTTATAATATATGGTTTATATATGTGCGTTTTTTGGTTAAAAGATCCCATTTCTCATTTCTTGAGTACGAATTAATCCTGCTCTTCTTCCTTGATTTGCTATAAGGGGGTGATCAGTACTGTGATGCAATATGTGTTTTTATTTAAAAATATATTTTTATATTAATAAATTAAAATTATTAGAAAAACATTTTAAAAATTATCAATTTGATTTTTTCAAGACAATACCCTTTTAAAAATTTTCAAAAACCAAAAGCTACCATGTTCCTAAACAGGTCTCAAGTATCAGACAAAACATGATATTTTATTACTGTTTTAAAACAGAAAAAACAAAAATAATAAAGATAGGAATAAAGCAGTTTTAAAATAAATTTTTATATTTTAAAGTAGAAAATAAAAGAAGATATATACTTTATGTAGATGCCGTATAGAAAATGACAGTTGAAATTGCTATTTTTCTTAGGCTGCAAAGGACTTATAGTGATTTGTGTGTGCTTTCTAGTTTTATTTTGTATATTTCAGAAGCACTTCACAAAAAAACATCCTTAATGTAAAGAAACATCTTGAATGGTAAGTCCTAACAAACGTAAGGTATTGTGATAAAGCAAAACACAGAATGGTTTGCGGAAAAGATTTTTTTGTCATCTAGATGGAGACTTTACGCAGGAATCTAGCTAGGTGGGGTGCTTGGGAGTCAAAGGATTCAGAAGACCAAGCTGTTTAAGTGAATAATTGAAGGAACAAGGACACCTAGCCTGATCGTACCAGGAAGGGCCATAGACAAGTGACTCGTGCACAAGAGGAAGGAGGAAAGGAATGGTGGATAGTATAGTTGCTTTGCTCTTTACTCTTGGTGATGATAACTGTTGGTGTTGCAGATAAGGCCTAGGGACGATGTACATGTTAGTGCTCACATGTGGAAATGGCATTTTCCTAGAAGTTTCTGTTGGGTCCTGAATGGAAACCAAAAGGAGAGGACCTTTTTGAACTCCATACTTATCAACAATGTTATGCCAATGGTGGGTCATGATTTCTGGTGGAGATGGTATCTAGTGGCCATAGAATAGATAAAATATTTAGCAATGGATCTCTGATTGCATTAAATTTGTATGAACATGAGTTTTCAATCAGCCCAATTGCGTAGTTATTTCAACCTCCTTTTCTATTGTGCTTTCTGTTTTTGGACAAGCATATACTTGATAGTAATGTGGGAGTTCTGTGCTCATATTGTTGGTGGAAAATGACAATGCTTCTCCAGGGAGGCTCCATCAACAATTGCATACGAGTCATGAGCTTGGTACGAAAATCATCACCAAATCTTTCGGGAAGATGCAGCCTTTCTCGTAGCTTGGATTGTTGCTTCAAAACCTGTTCTTGCATAACGTGCATGGTTTCCTTTTTGTCTTTCGTCAGTAAGAGAAAATCGCGAATCTGCCAAATAACCTTAGTGATAAAGTATTCTGGCCGAGCACCACAAACTTTGAATTAGATCTTGCCTTCGTCAAAGTGGGTGAAGGGAGGGAGGGAGGGAGAGGCTTGACTTGAAACAAAGATTCGTCCCATCATAGTTCTCAAATGGGAAACTACACTGGCTTTCTCTGACTTTACACTTCTTCTGCTGCCCATTGGACATGCTGAGCCAAATCATACCATTCCATGAACAAAACGCCGCCTTAATTAGTCTGAAGACTATTATCCAACAAATTTTCAGAAAGGGTTAGTTTTAATTTATAATTTTGTGAGTACATGGCTCACGTTTGCCAAAGGGTTAGTTTTAGTTTCTAATCAGCAACGGTAAGTTTCTTTCTTTCTTTTTTTTCCTGTGCTGCACTGCTCTTAAGAAGATCCTGCCTTGGTTTCTTTCGATTTTGATATAGCAGAAGTTTTAGAAATTTCGGAGTCTATTAAGAAGTAACAAAGCGGAAGAGAATACATAAAGCAAAAGAGCAGAACACCATATAATTTCAACAAAATTGGCAGAAAAATACTGCTAGAAGAACATTTATATTCAAGGCCCTCCCTCAAGAACAAGAGAAAAGAGCTCCATGCACTAGAATCTTGTCTCAAACTTAATTGTATGAAACAAGCTATTGAACACTAATTTGAAGTGAACATCTCACGACCACAGCTAACACGATACAAACAATGTGTACCTAATTATATACCAGGATTGATTTAGGTGAAAGATGGAACTGCCGAAGAAGTGGTGACAAGACCTGAGAGGAGGCCAACAATCACAGCACTGTTATAGGTGGTTGGCTCTGCCTGCTTTGAATTGTTGCGATCATCGACAAATGTTTCATTTAAGAAGGGACCACCAACAAGTGCTCCAGTTGCTACGTTGGGATTAGGTTCCTTTCTTTCAAGCCATGTCCAGCCATCTTTGCAACCAGTTTTTGCATCAGCTGGGATTGAAGCTCCCCTATGATGCACATATTGTGGATAATTCTCGCCATACCCAACAAGAAAGCTCATCTTCATAGGATTATTTCCCAAGACATAATCAGCCTAAAAAGTAAGATAATACAGCATTATCAGGTTTGCAAGTAATCATGGCTCTTGGACATGGTAATTCGTCACATCCTAAAGCCTATACTATGTATGAAACAAATATAACATGGGAAACCTACCTGGGATTTAGCAAATTTCCGAAGATCTGATGGTTTATATGAATATCCATTGCAGGATAGCTTTGCAGTTCCTGAACTACGCATGTAATCGCTGTAAAGAGAAGCTAAAAACGCAGAAGCAACGGGATGCTGCAAAGCATTCCATTCACTGACCCATATAAGACCACCTGCACCAATAAGTGGAAATAAGGCCACAGTAATTGGGCATAAAATTTTATTAAAACTTTGAACATGTGCCACACATTTTGAATATCAAGAAAATTAGGTAGCTTTGAAAAAGAATACTACTATCTGTTCTACTCTGTGTGGCCGTTGGAGAATCTGGGATGAGACTGCACATAACAGCCTCGGCTGTTTTCCTATACATCTGAAGGCCTGAGTTTGAGGTGTCTTTGTTGCCGAAGAAAGTTAGTCTCGACAGCAAAACCTGCATCCAGAATAAATGAATTGTTCTCTTAAGAAAGGACATCTGTATTTCAAATGTTGTTGAAGAAATGTACTTCACAGTTCAAGGCCTAGTGTAAGGTATCTTAGTTTCCAAGAAATTAGACCATGATCTATATCTGAACACATTCCAAACAAACGAGGATCTTGACTTGAGAAATTTTAGAAATGGTACCTTCAGGAAAGAGAACCAATGAACACAAATCACACCAATAATTTTGTAAATTTTGGCATAATTTAAAAGTAAAAGAACATAACTCTGTCTTGGAATGAAATCAGTATGCTTTAAACATACGTATGCCAAATGTAGAACACGTCCTAAGATTAAAAGAAAAAAGGGGATAAAATTTACATCCAATTACTTGGAACATGACAGATACCTGTGTTCCTGCAAGTTTGTTATCCCAACTGAACCATGTTGCACTTCCCCATTGTGCGAAGACTTCACCATTTTTCCCAGTCACATACTGAAGATATGATTTATCCCCCGTTGCATGATAGAGCCAACTAGCTGCCCACAAGAGCTCGTCCCCGTATCCTGTTGAGTTGTAATACGTGGAAACTTCTGGGATACTTTCACTATAAGAACCTCTATATTTGTCGGCAAAAGTAAACAACTCTTTAGCATGCATAAGCAGCGCGCTTGAATATCTGGAATCAGATTTAAACACCAAAGATGCTGATGCCAAAGCTGCTGCAGTTTCAGCTGCAACTTCTGTCCCAGGAGAAGATGTATTAATCTGAGTAAGGGGCCTCTTTTCACTCATAACTTCAGGTCTTTCCCAACAACCATGATCAATTTCAGGGTCACCAACCTGTTCCCAAATGATAGCTAATCATTTAAGTAATTGTTCATATCCAGGATTCTGCAGATGAAAGATAAAGTTACTAGCATAGCTCTAGGGAAGGTTGCAGCTCACGTTTTGATTCATCACTACCTTGATCAAATGGCTCACTAGATTAGTTTGATTTTTTCTCCAATAATAAGATTCCAGTTTCAGGGAAAGCCTTGACAATGACAGAAAAAGGCCAAACTCTGGAACTTAAATACCCCCAAACAATCAGCATAAATTTCAAGTTTCTTTCACTTCAAGTGCTCTGAGTATAGCTTATTAAGGCTTGCAAATAACATCATGACTCAAAATAGAAACATTTAGTGGCTATGGAAAAGGAACTAACTTGAACGTAGAGCACATTCTCTTCAGGATGCGCATTGACAAGGTAGTCAGTGATCCATTTGAGCGAATCTTGTGCCGGATCCAACTGATTCACTACAGCCATTTGACCTCCATACTCAAGGATGGCCCATGAAAGTACTGTAGCAGTAAAAGCCATTGGAAAACCAAACTTCATAAGATCCCCAGCATCATACATGCCTTTTGAAAGATCCAATTTCGCTTGACTTCCATCTGTAAGAGCTGAATCCCCTCTCCAACTAAACTTGCTACTATATCCCAACTCGCCAGCTGGATTAATTAAGTATCATCTTAGTGTTAACATTCATAACCAGAAAGATAATTACAAGGTACAGAAGATTGCAATGCAATAAAAATAGACACAACCAGAGCTACCAAGACAAAATTTCTAAGTAATCAAATCAAAGATAGATAAAACAAGGCTTCTAAGCTCAAGAAAAGATCCTAACTTGTGCTATCAATTCAAAACAACAACAATCAAAACCAAATCCCAGTCCTTTTCGTTGCTTCCTTACTTTGTGTATTAACTTTAAACAGTCAGAATTATACTCATGTGTTCAAGAAAAAGAATGCTTCGAGTATAGAATAGTGACTGAAACTAAAGTAATGGAAAGAGAACATACATCTTTGAATGTCAAAGAATTGCATAGCAATTTTGAGAGCATCAGCATATTTCTTCTCAATAGCACCAGGAGGCCCTGTAATAGGAGCAGCCCCTTCAGATTTCTCAGTTTTCTTTTGGACTGTATAAACAATGGCATCATAAACCAATGCCAATGTTACTACCACCAAAAACCACCAACAGCAACCTCTAGAACTTGGTTTCACTCTCATTTTAGCAAAACTAAATCACTCAAAACAAATCAAGATCAAATCTTTAACGTCCATATCTGAAGAAAATGAAATTCTACGATAAAGGGCACTCCTCGTGTGCTTGCATTGAGCAATGCAAGGAAGAAATTTGGGCTGGCTTTTGGGTGTTGTGTTCAAGGTGTTTGTTATCACATGGAAAGCGAAATGATAGTAGTGGAAAAGATGGTTGCTTTAGGCGCCAGAATCCTACTTATCAAGCTACGGTTAAGTTAGATTGTTAATTAAATAGTTAATTAACCTTTTGCCTCTAGTTTTCGGCACAAAACGAGACACCGACAGTCGTATTATTATTTTCCTAGTAAAAGCTATGATTCAACAGTTTTCATTTTGGTCTTCATAGTTTTAATTCTTTCATATTGATCCTATAGCTCAAGGGAAGGTGCCTGTTAATTACTCTTTTTTTATGCTATAGTTAATTCATTTTGGTCTCCATAGTGTTATAAAGTATACAAATATTGAAAAAAAACATAAAGTATAAGGACTGAAATGAAATGTGACTGACAGTACAATGGCTAGGTAATAATTTTTCCTTGTTCTCTTTAAGTTTTGTAAGTTTCCCTTCGTGAAATCAGAGATTGATGTTGACTTGGTCAAGAGAGAGGACTCGTGTCTGCCGTTTAATAATGGGGCCCGTTCTATATGGACCGTTCAATCGGGTCACTGACGATAAGGACTGTGGATCTGTTTACTCTTTGAAGCTGATTTGTGATGGTCAGCTGTGTTTTTAAAGCAAACACCAGTAATGGCTATGGGCTTCAGTGACAAGAAGATGGCAGCCAGGATGCTGGTGTGGTGTCCATTTCAGAGAAAGAGACAGACTATTAAAAGAGTTGGTATAAAGTGTGGCCCCCTGTTTTCTGGTAAATGTTGAGGTCCAAGAAGATGAGATATATTTCGCTACCTCAAAGTACAAAATGGTTATAAAACTTGAATCGGTTGCCTATGAAATTAGATTAATTTGAGTTGAAAGATAAATATAATAAAAAATTAATTGAATTTAACTCTATCAAAAACTTAAATTAATTTATAAATTGATCGACTCCAAGTAAAATAAAATCAAAACTTATTAATTTTTTTATTAAAATGATATCATTTTAATGTAATTTTTTTAAAAAATATTAATCTGTTGCACTCAAATTAATCATTTTATATCAATCACTTTACAATTATGAGATTATGAAATTTATACCTAAAACTTTTACTTCAGCAGGGCTTCTTCAATTATTATTAATAGCAAGAAAGTTTTTTCTTTTTTCTTTTTATTATAAATAAGAGGTTCAAACTCGTAGTTTTTCTATAGTTTTTTAGGAGAGAGCATAGATGACAGTTGAGAAATGCCCTGGGCAGAGAGAGTCCTAATTTTGTTTAAAGGGATGCATTATTGTGTTGCCTAAAGAAATTTTGGCATAAATAATTTCCATATATATTTACTTTTCATGATATAGTTCTAAATTGCAGAGACTTGATGGGGAAATAAATATTTATTCAACGTTAAAAATGTTTTTAGATAAATTTATAATTTAACGGTTTTAGCTTTTAAATTGCACTAAAATGAACCAATTTTATTATTATTTTTTTAATAAAAAATATTCAAAAACCTGTTCAGTTTAATTAATTTCAAGTCAGTTTTTATAAATACTTTAGATAATTCGATTAATTCAATCTTATTTGGCAATTAGGCTGGGGACCCGTTATTTGTCAAGATAGGGAGCAAAGTTAGCCCATTTCCCAAAACGCGGCCGTTTCCATGGTCGAGTCACCACCAACGTGTCTCAGAAAACTTGCCGCTATCAAAGCCCAAGAGACAACCAATCAGCTATTGACATGTATTTGTCTCTCTTCAATTCCATCGCACCTGATTAATCAATCACTCAACACCAATTCCAGGCACCAGTTTTTTAAGCAAACGATTAAAAGGTAAATTCCTTCTTCTTTTTAACCTAGTTTATTATTTCCGCCAAGACCGACGGCGCTTGTGCCGGAGTGACGCCTCTCTCACTCTCCATTCTCTGGCTTCCTGTTGATTTCCTGCCGATCAGGTACCTTGCCTTTGATCACGAGCAATTAACTTTTATTCTGTATATTTTTTCTCTCGTTTAGGGTTTAATCAGGCGAACAATTAGGTATTCAAAATGGCTAGAACATATAGATTTATTAGCAAAGAAAATATTTTGAATGGTTAATTACAACTATAACTGTTGTTAATAACGTGATTAAGAAGTCCATGAATGCGAGCAGACGCGTCACTAAAACTGAGCATCTGTGTTTAAGTTTTGAGTTTTAGGAGTGAATTTGAATTAATACAGTTCTGTGAATCGTGTGATGTTGCGGTACTCCATGACCGCAGCGCTCCGTAATGATGAGTTTATTAGCCTAGAAACTAGTAGTTTTTAACATTTCAATGTGATGCATTTGAAAAAAAGATATGCTTGTTTATTTATTTTGATTAGAATTTTCGATGCTCGTGGATCTTAGTGTTATCGATAAGAAACCGAATTTTGAAATTGTGTGATTTGTGGCAAAACTGATGGACGAAGAGTGAAGTTAGAAAGCAGAATGTGAAACTGTGGAGTTGCTGATGTTGTCGACAAATGATGCTGTTTTTGTGACCGTGTATGTTTGCAGGGGGGACTCCATTGATGGTCTTATGCGTATATTGAGGAATTGTTTGATTCAGAATTTAACTTAAGGGGTTGATTACAAGTTCTGGGAATAATTATGATAGATTTGTGCGTGTGTGATTCTTGTTAATCATATGATCGTTTTGGATGGATTTATGTGTCGTTCGGTGTGACTTTTGCAAATTGATTAAAGTTGTTTTTTAACTATTGACTCGTAAAAAAAGTCATAAATATGTGTGGCTAGGAATAACTCTTCACTTGTGAATTCTAATTTATACTACTACATCTATTCTTTACAAAAGTTGCTTTGAGTAATTTTTACCAAACATACTTTATTTTAACTTATTTTTGTTACGAGTTATTTATGAAAAACAACCTTTTGATTTATGACTCAAAGTCAAAAGTCTTTTTTACAATTCATGCCAAACATACTCTTTTTTAGTCGATTGGGATTTGATATATGATGTTGATGGATTTATTTAGTCCATTAAGATTAGATATATGGATTTATCTAATAGTAGTATAGTACTTTGTATTATGTTTTCTGATCCATGTTTGGCCTGGAACCTGATTGTTATCTTGTTATCTTTGCATTTGAACAATCTTCTTTTTAACTGGAGAGTTTCTGATAATCTTATTGGTAGTTGTTTTTCTGACTTCAAATGTGCTTTATGTAGCTGTACATGGAAGGTGAAACTGGTAATCAATCTAAGCAAGAACGTTTTAGAACAAGGTGGACACCATCCCTTGATAGGATATTTGCAGACTTGGTAGTGCAGCAGATTCAGCTAGGAAACAGACCAAATAATGTTTTTGACAAGAAAACTTGGAATCACATACGTGATGAATTCAACAAGGAGACAGGTTCAAAATTTAATAACAATCAACTGAGAAAGCACCTTGATGTACTGCGGACACGATTCAATAATGTGAAGTCAGCATTTGCTCGAAATGAATTTGCATTGGTGGACCCCTGTGGTGTTGGATTTGATTTGTGGGAAGATTCTTTTGGGGTGTGTTTCTTTCCTGCAGTTACCCTGTTTTACTTCTTGATCGTCTTATTTTGCATTCTGATATCTTCTACTTACAGGCACAACCTAGGCCTGAGACAGTTAAAGTCAAGGACTGTCCCATATATGAGCAACTCTGCAAGATTTTCACAGATACCTCAGCTGATGGGAAGTATGCCCAATCAAGTCACTTCGAGGGTTTGGACAAATCTGTTGGAAATGATATTGCAGGTAGAATTTCATGGCCAGATGGCGGAACCTCTCGTTCCGAAGATCCATCATCATCATCAAAATTATCAAAAGGAAATTCTGTATCATCAGAAAAGGCAGTGAAGAACGCAGGGGAAAGAAAAAGGAAACGTCCGTCTGAGACACCTTCTTCAGAGCAGAATAATAGGGATCAAGAACTTAATGAAGCTATGGCAGAAGCCTTGTTGGAGATGGTAGCTGCTTCGAAGTGGAGGGAAGTTGCCGCAAGACAAGATGAGGAGAGATTTACTATAACTAATTGTATTGAAGCTCTGGATGAGATTCAAAAGATTGACCAGCCCCTTTACTTTGCAGCTTTGGACCTTTTTGAAGACCCCACCTTACGAGAGACCTTTCTCTCTCTGAAAGGTGATGACCTACGGTTGACTTGGTTGCAGGGTAAGTGTGGTAGATATAATCATTATGTAGGTTAAGGCATGTCATTTTAAACCCCTCCCGACCCGCATCGTTTTGCTCCGCTACCTCAAAGATCCTTACTGCCACTCTTAGTTTTAAGTAGCAGAATATCCATATCATGGCTTAAAATCTTGATGTACATGGGTTTTAGTAGTGGCAAGGCTAGCACGCTGCTAGGCACTTTCGGTTATTCGTGATTGATCTGTGATCATCACCACCCACAAGGCACTTGGACCGTATTTGCAACCTCGGTGCCCTTTGTTAGTAGTGTTTTCCATTGCGGGTGGTGGAGAGCCATCTGGCCATGGTTTTAAAGTCCGGACCAGTTTTTGCAAGTCAACCTGTGATCTAGACAAGTAAGGGTTGAAAAAAGAATAGGAAAAGGAAAAAAATCTCGATGATTGACCTGTAGGTTGACCTATTAACAGTAAGGAAAGTATCGAGCATTCGAGCTGCTTGTGGATAAGCATTATATTCCATTCATTCTCTAATTCTATCCGTTGTCGCTGACTTTTTTTATTTTTATTTTAAAAAAAGTTGGGGTTGTGTATATGCATTAGATACCTTGTCCCGGGTTAGGGTTTACACTATGCTTGTGGATCGCACTTGGCAGTGGTCCTCTTTACTTGGTATGAAGGTCCATAACAGAGGAGCGCTAACTGCGGGTGTTAGTTTTGCTCATGAACTTTACTTATCCCAATTGGGCCACCGCATGCTAACTTGAAGGTCAATCTACCATCTAGGCTGATGTCAGAGATGCTCTTGGAAAAGTTCTCCTCTATGGCGCACCAATTTTCTACCCCTAACATAAATGATAAAACTCGACTTGTCAAATTCTGGCTATTGGCGATGACAAAGAACAAAATCTACGAAGTGCGTATTTTGTGTCATGCCTCAGAAATCAGAAGCACTCCGAGCAACAATATTCAAGATTCAGTCTAACAAAGCCAGGTGGAAGATGATGAAAATCACTACCATTATGAACCGGGATGATGTAGCATGGAATCTTACGTCTTTCCAGACAAACTTATATGACCTGATCGACTTGATAGATCCAAAAATAATTCTGACAAACAGTGAAAATGTTGTTTGATTAACAAATATTCAAGATAATATTTTTTAAAAAATAATATTGAAACTGTAACCTGTTAGATCGATCTGGGCCAACATATGTTAACATGTTAAATTAATAACTCAGATCATGAGATTATTATAACTCCATATAAAATAAATCAAAATAAATTATTAAACTCAATTCTCAATTAACCCAATGTTAAATAATGAAATTGAAAAAAAAAATAAAAAATAACAAAAACATTGACATGAGTTAACCTGTCAACCCTGTGATATGGAGCGTGAGATCGGGATAAACTCGTAGAAAGTATTAAAAAAAAACCTAGGTGAACCCAGATTAATCTGCCAAACACGCGACCAAGATTAGGAGACTATAATAACCTTATAAAAAGTGAGTCAAAACAAATTATAAAGGTTAATTTTCAATAAACTCATTGTAAAAGGTTGAAAATGAAAAAACCAAATCAATATAAAAAAAGAACACAATAAAACAAATCAAGTCTACTCGGGTTAACCCGCAAAACACATGACATCAGTCATAAAACCAAGATGACCTCATGGAAAGCAAATCAAAATAAATCATTAAGCTCAATTCATAGTCAACTCAACATTAAATGATGAAATAAAAAAAATATCAATTAAAAAAAGACAAGAAAAAAACTTGAGTCAACTAGGTAACCCATCAAACCTACGACTCGAGTCAAGAGATTGAGATAACCTCGTAGAAATCAAACTGAAATAAATCATGAAGCCTAATTCACAATCAACCCAATGTTAGAGGATGAAATTGAAAAAAAATATAAAAAAATCAAGTCAAACTATCAAACCCTTGACACGGGTTATGATACCGAGCTAACCATGTATAAAGTAAATCACAATAAATTATGAAGTTTAATCTTCAATAAGTTAAATATTGAAGTATGATATTAGAAAAAAGAAATATAAATTTATAAAAAAAAAAGACAAAAAAAACATTATTGAAATAAATAGTATTTTGTGAGGTGGTGCACGGTAAAAGCATCACCTAACTCAAGTCTACCAAGTTAATTTGTCAAACTCGTGATATTGGTTATGAGATCAAGCTAACCATAAATAAAGCAAGTCACAATAAATTTTGAAGTCCAATCTCGAGTAAACTAAATGTTGAAATATAAAATTAGAGAGAGAATTATAGATTTAGAAAGCAAAAAAAAAAATATTGAAATGAATAGTATTTTATGAGGTGATGCACAATAAAAACACCACTTTTAGTTTATAATACTAGCATTTGACTCGCACAACGCCACAGATCATAATTTTTATCTAAGAATAAACCCTGGGTATTTATGCAATTTTCTGAAAAATCAAAGTATAAATTAAAAAGCTCATGTAAGCATCTAATTAAATAATTCAATAATCATTTATGTAAATAAATAAATAAAATCCCAAAAGATAAACTGGAAAAATTAAGAGATGAATGTTAGCCAAGATATCTGATCTTACAAAATAAAATATTTATTTGTTTGTGTCTATTGAATTTGTTTATTAAAATCAGTAAAAGATAATGGAAACAAAAACAAATACAAAACTAATTGAATAAAATAAAAGGAAAAAAATTATGCAAGGCTAAATATATAAGAAGTATTATTTCATAATAAATATTTTTATATAAAATAAAGCTCATCTGTATAAAATAAAAGGGATTGTTTAAAAATTAAAAACAAATAAAATTATTTTAAAAATTATGATAGAAACGAAATAAACTGATAGAAACGAAATTGAAGATAACCACAAAACTATTTAAAAAAAATGTTGAATGATGAAATCATAAAAAAAAAAATGAGAAAAAAATTGTTGAACCGCATGAACTTATCAAACTCATTACCCATGTCAATAGATCAGAAGCATCACAAATAAAAAAACTCCAAGTCCATTCCCTATCAAATTAAAGGCTAAATGATGAAATCAAACAAAAGAACCACACAAAACTATGATTACAAGAATGAGGGAGGAAATTGAAATAAATAATTAAATTAGAGGACATCAAAAAAATTTAAAATGCAGGGTTAATTTAAAAACAAATAAAGTTTACAAAAAGAAAAATAAATCAAAAGAATAAGAGCAAAATTGAAAATAATAAAATAAAATAAACTTTGATTAAATGATAGAATTTAAAACCAACAAAATTTTAATAAAAGAGTCAAAGGAAAAAAAAAATCAAAAATCAAAAAAATAAAGATTGAATTGGAAAAAAATAATATATGACAAATTGTAATTCAATAACTAAATTGAAAATATTTAAAACTTTTATAATAAAATTGTAATGACCCTAAATATAATCATAAATTATAAGACACACACACACACACACACACACACACACATATATGAAATATCTTCCGAGTATTCTTTGTATTTTTTATACCAAGTTATTGACTTTATATTTCTCAATTACTTGTAAACATCAATCACAATAATCATCCCATCTTCTGGAGCTTTAAAACTCAATCATAATATCAAATTATCATTTTAATTTTATATAGAGCGATTATTTATAGTTAATTAATTCACGGCAAACATCAAAGTCTTTAGTCTTTCAAAGGTAATTATGTTTAACATATATAACAACCAACTGAAATTTAACTTAATAGTAGAAACATTTTAAATTACATCATTAGTAAGTAACTAAGTTAAATATTACAATTCTTAAACACAAGTGTATTACAACAAAATATTGGTTTTTTCAATAACATTAATTACTTAATAAAATTACATATCCATGCATGTATTTTCCGGTTCGAGAGTGTGATGTATCTAAAAACATAATAATATTAAGCATAATTAAAATTTTACATTACGATAAACAAATAATTAAGGACTAGCTATTCATGTGTGTTAATGTAATTCTTGCATCATTAAATGAAATATCTTATATGTAGTAATTCAATAATTTCATCAATTCTTAATATGATTTTCAAATTATAAATAAATTTATAAAAATAATTCTATAATTATCCATTACACCGAGTATTTATCCCATTGACCAGGAAGTTATATTTTTTTAAATTGCCCATTTGTAAGGACAACATTTATCTTAACTAGGAAATCATCATATTCATGCACTTATTTATCAAGGCATTATTTTTATTAACTATGAAATAATCTTATAAACTCGTTCAGTCAACAAGGCATTAAACTACCTCTTTATTTCATGACTTTATACTAAAATTACTATATAAGAAAATTGCTTCTGCAATCATTTGAAATAAGCTATTAAGTTACTTTAAAGTGTTAAACACCTACATGGTTCCTGTGTGCATGAAGAGATCCCTTGTTTTTGATTAGGTCTTGTGGTTTTTTTTGCACCAACACAATTTACCATGTCATTGCTCATTCATTTGAACTAGTACAATTCTAATACTAATTATATATTTCTTGATTAAATCCAATACTTTTAAATAAGTTTGATTGAACTTTTAAATCAAGAAGGAAAAAATGCCCTTTTTAATTTTTTTTTATCGATATAACTCTTCGAACTCTCAAACGATATACTAAATTCATCTAAAACCACCCTTTTATATTAACAAAGTCCAAATCGAAACCCCCCCCTTTATGTGTCATGGCCAAACTTCAATAAGGAAAGAAAGTGAAAAATTTTCTCCCTTTTTACAAAAATCATTATTCAATTAACCTATCAACATTAATTGTCTACAATTTCTAAACAATTTTATCAAAACTCAATGTCTCAATTTTCTATTTTTTAACCGAAATTCATTTAAAAAAAGAAAGTGAAGATTTTTCTTCTCTCTTTGTAAAAACCTTACTCATTTCATCTATTAACATTTATAAGCCTATATTTCCCACAATTTCTAAACAATTGCATTAAAACCTTAAATCTCTCAAATCTTCCTATTTGATTGAAACCTCTAATAAAAAGGAGGGGGGGGGGATTTTGTTTTTTCTATTTAAAATTAAACATTTACCCAATTATAATTCATGCTTTCTAACATGGTTCGATCATAATTTGCATTGTTCCCATAATTAATGCACAAACCCACAATTTCACATAATCACAATAATTTAGTTCCTTTATCAAAACATAAAATTAAAGAAAATAAACATTTTGAGCATGTTCTTTACCTTACTTTGATAAGGATTCAATTAAAGAATGCAAGAAAAATCAAGTTTTCTTTTATTCCCTCTTCAAACCCTAACTTGAATTTCTTCTTCCAAAACACTCACAACACTAAAATCACCCCTTTAATTTTTTTCAACTAAGTTAATCACTCTAATTATACATTTTTATTAATGAAATCAACAAGAATTCAAGTTGAAAAATCACACAAATCCTCCCCCAATATTTGTTTCAAACCATCAGCCAAGAGAAGAAAAAAAAGGCATTTATAGTCCAATTTTTCTTGTATTTACACATTGACCCTCATTACTTCTTATTTCTATTTTTGTCTCACAATTCTCCTTTATACTTAATTTACACCATAACACCTCATCTTTTATCTATCGTATCCCTTCACAATACCTGAAATCCTTTTATTTAATTTATTTGGTGTTTTATTTATTTTGTTTGGATTATAATTTATCATGTTTTCACAAGAATCAAGGATGAAAATAAATAATAATAATAATAAATAAGGAATGGAATTAACAAATCTAAAGATAAGAGGATAAATATGCACTTTTTTTTTTGGAAAAGATAAAAGAATAAAAATAAATAAAAAAATTGTTGACAACAGAACGACCATCATTTGCCACCACATGTCATCTCACAAGGAAGAGGACACAATTATGTATCCAATGACATGGAAAATGGCCAGGTTTGGCCATCGGATGGAGTTGAACGCCCCACCAAAACACTACGGACAACACCCATTTACTGGCATGTGAATGACACGCGCTAACAGCCTTTTGGAATAAAAAAATAATTTTTCAACTTAAAAATACCAAAATGCCCTCCATAAACCTAAAAATCACCCTAACAAAAAATCATCATGAAAGTACATAAATGCTCGTTTTTATTTTTTATAAAGGTATAATCATATTTCTATTGTATTTTAAAATGTAAAATAATAATAATAAAAAAAATCTTGATCAACAACTCTAGTTTTTTTTACCTCAAGGGTAAATAAATATTTTAATTATTTCAAATATTTTGAAAGAAACTAAAACACCTTAGTTCAAGAAATTGTTAACTCCTGGGGTAAAATCATATTCTATTTCAAAGTTTATAAAAAGACTAAATCATATCTGGTCAATAGTTGAAGAAATTGTTAACTTTGGTAAAATCATATTTTAATTGTGCAAAAAAATAATCTTTTAATGACTAATAGACTGCTACAAAAAACTAAATGATCGTCATCATAAAGACATATTTTTTCTTCAGTAGGAAACAAAACAATAATTTCACTGTACCAATCCACATTAAAATATATGTTGCGCTACTGTGAAAATTTCTACTTAATTATATAATAATAATTATAAAAAATGGTATACCCAGGCGAGGCTAAACTCAAGCTGGTTAACTTGGGGAAACGACCACATTTCTGCCCCTTCCATTTATTCATGTCATTTAACAAGAAACACGAACTCAAAATCCATGCATGTGAGGGGACGGGGGGAGGAAAAAAAAAGGGCATGGCATATACTGAAGGTACAGTGGCTCTTACTAATAAACCAATACAAGTGTACAGTTGGCTCCATTGCACAGACATAACTATACCGAAAGATAATTTCACCTCAGCAGCAACCAAAGATTTGCAGCTAAATAAAGGCGTAAAACAAAAGATTGAGTGTAGGTTACATCAAGGAATGGACTCTACTTGCATCCTGAGCAGGCCAAACAAGACGATACTTTTTATCTTGCATGTAGCCTATATAAAGGCGAAAAACCTTTAGTTCAATCACATCAACCATTTTATCTTTTCACCGGTAAAACAAAACCAAAAGGAAATACGACCTGCAAATCATGCAGTCCTGTGATCTTTGTGGTCTATACTCTCTCCTTTAAGCTTGTACATATTCAGCATTTCTTCTTCTATTGGATGAGTGGTGCCTACTATTACAAGGCAGTGCAGGGGTGCCCCAAAATCAACTGCCAGAAGTTGCCTCATTGTGCCAGCAACAATCTTCTGATCTTCACTTCCAAGCCGAGCAAGCCCAACACAATTGGTGTCTTCATTGTATGCTGCAATTCATGAATGACAAAAGTGTAATTCTTAGTACAAAATGATTCAGATTCTTCTCCACGCGCCTAAAAATGCAGAGAATTGGATTTCATAAAAGCTTGACGATCAATATGCAATAAGAAAAGAAAAATGACATCCATGAGATAATGTGTTAGGCTGGAGGAAAATGACAGGTCGTGGTTGCATTATATGCCAAGCACAGTACAGAATCCGAGATCTATGGTGATAAATGCGTGTAAAACAGTCTCCTAAGCTATTTACTGTTAGAAAGGATAAAGGCTAGCACAATATAAAGTCAATAAACATAGAATTTGATTTTGCAAATTCCTCAATCCTGAAAAATAGTGAATAATTGTGAGCCTCACCTGATTCTCCATGGTTTTGCTCAATCTCCAAGAGTTGCTCAATCGCAGTATTTATGGTCATGAATCTTGGTGGTTCATATAGCTTCTTTCCTCTGAGCCATAGGTGAAAAGTAATAATCAGTCTAGAAATAACACAAATGCAGAGAATAAACTACAGAGCCATTAACCTGCACAGACCTGCACAAGGATTCCCATGTAGGTTCCTTCACTTTTATATCTGCAAAGCAGACAAATACGCATTGATCAAATGTTTCTAGTTTGACAGCATATAAAATAGGAAGCTTTTCCAAGGTCACAGGATAAACAGCCAGAATTTTCAACAACTAGCGCTCCTTTTATTTATTTATTTTTACAAGTAAAAGGTGGAATTTCTGGTCATAAAATAACAAAAAAGAAATGGTCCTTATGGATATTGGAACAATGAACAATTATGTATGAAAATTGGAATATTATGTCAATAGATGATAGCTCGACAAAAGTGACTCCTATACATAACTGAGGGGGCAGGGAGGCTCAGCCCCTGATTACATAGAGTAGATTGTCCTTTAAATTCGCATTCCCAGAGATGCAACCCTTATTAATGCTACAGAGCCAATTGACAAAAAAAGATAACGTGAACCAAAACTTGCAATTTATAACCAAGGTTAGGAAACAAAACGTCAGACCAAGTTGAAGTCTGCATAATGCACCCTATTGTTGAATAACTAGAGGTACGCCTGTATAGTATAGAATTGCATTGTATGCATTTGCAAGAACTAAGAACTCACCAGGTTGCATTTATCATTTCTGCAGACTAAAACAGGTTGCATTTATCATTTCTGCAGACTAAAAAATTGGTGTGTGAGAGAAGAAATTCTCACCTAATAGACAAAGAGTATGCAATCCAAGCTCACGATTTCTTTGTATCTTCTCATAAAAGCTATCAGGTTTCCATGTATCTGTAAAAAAGGGAATTGAAATTGTCTCTCCATATCGATACAATTGCAACCCACAAATCCCAACAGCATTCATCACCGATGCATTATGTATCACTTTGACCTCAACCCCTAATTCTTTAGCTCGAACAACAAGATCAGTGTGAGTTGTAGCCCTGCGCATCCAAATAAATAAGTAATTGAGCCAAAATACACGCTTTGCAATTATAGAAAACGAAATTGAAACGAAAAACCAACAGGGACGGACCCAAAAGGATCTCCAACAACAAGAAAAGCCACGTCAAATGAAGTAGCTTCAGACAACACACTGTCTACTTTCTCTTCTACCATCTCTCTATCCGCAACGGTAATGGGTTTCCCATACAACTTTTCCTGCAAATCCAATTCAGCCCAGATGCATATTTTAGAGATCATTAACTAAAACAGTATTAATTCAGAGTTTAAAGAAAAAAAAGGAGTAATTACCAGAGTGGAGAGTCCATCAGTCGAGAGACCAAAGGAAAGAAGAGAAGTGTAGGCTTCCATGTAAACTTTCTCACATTTGTTCACTGCTTCTAGTCCTCTCAACGTGATGTCCTTCTCGTCACCTAAACCCAGACCTATCAAGTACAGCATCGCTACCTGTATCGCTCTTGCTTAAACCCTAGTTCCTTCGTTTCTGCTAAGTAAGTGCCAGCAGTTTAGGAAAATAAAAGAGAGAAGCGAGTTAGGGATACTGTAAACCTTAGAAATCTAACAATCACCGCAAGTCAGGAGAGAGAAAAGGAGAGGGGAAGCAGGGAAGGGAAGGGAAGGGAAGGGCTTGAAATTAATGAGAGAAGAAGGTGGGAAAACGGGTGCCAGGGCTAAAACCCAGAATGAGCAACACACAAGACCCAAAACACCCTCTCAAAACACCTACGCTTTTTGACTGAACCAGGGGCAAAAACATAATCATACTATTTAAATCCACGCTCCTAGGCTTTTCTTAGACCAGGAGTGATGGGCTACCCAGGCCAGGCCCGCCTGCATGAGCCCTTCTTTTTTTATTATTGTTTTTTTCCTTTCATTTCCATTATTCTTGGTTTTTTTATGGAATTTTTTTATTGCTTTTTTTTTAAAAAAATTTAACAGACTTCTATGATTTTTTTTAATATAATATGATTATAGTTTTACTTAAGTTATGGGTAAGAATTTAACTTTTTTTTATATTAGAAGGTATTTTTTTTGTGTAGCTCTATTTAATTTTTTTTATTTTATTCAATAGCTCATGTTTTTTTTACTATTATTTTATTAAACAAAACATTTGATTACAATAAACAAATTTATCAAATACAATATATTCTATAGCTCATATTTTAATATTTGAGATATACAACTCTTTCAACTTTTCAATTTAATATTTGGTTAAATGTTGTTTTTATTTTATTTGATTTTCATATGTGTATATGTAACTATTTTTATTATGATTTGATTAAATAAAATTTTGATTCCAAGAAATGAAGTTATCAAACATAAACAGATACATGACTGATAAAATTTAATATTTTAATATATATTTATCTTTTAATTTTTTTTGATTGAGAGCTTACATGTTCGATTGAATACTTTTCGATTTGATATTAGGATTTTTGTGTGTTAAGAAACACGTTGGAAAAGGCTGCTTTTTTTATTTAGTACAAAAATTATCCGACTGCTTGTGACCTCTCCTCACGTTCTTCTGTACTGTTCAATTGCTTACAAATATCATAACAAGAACACGCCTGCTTAAATTTTTTTTCCAGTGGAAATAATACCACCTGAATTTCTACATGCTGAGCTTGTTTACATTGGATCAAGGATGGAGAAAGAAAGGTTGGAATTTGAAGGTGTTAATACAAAAAAGAGTGTTGATGATCGTGTCTTTCTTATTACAAGTTGATCGGATCTACTTCAAAACCATGCCTTCGTCAAAGTTTCAATCATCATCCTTGAATTCTCTGTTCAAAGGAAAACACACAATTTTGTTAGTGACATAGTTAAGACTTTCAACATCCCTTCTTCCCTGAAGTTGCATCCGATGAATGCAGATAAAATCCTTCGCAAAATTAAAACCTGCATTACTGACTTATATAGCATAACCTAGTTACAAGACCTGTTCGGCCCGGCAGCCCAACCAGATGACCTATTGACCAATGCTTTCCCCAGGCCTAGCTGGTGAAAAAACTGAAACAACTTGTTTTTAAGAAAAGCAAAGCTTGAGTTGATACACTGACCCATGGATCAACCCATTTGACCCGAGTCCTAAACCATCCAAGTCTTGGACCAATTCGATTGTCGGAGCGGGTCTTATGACTACGGTTTAGACACAGTTTTATTGTCATTTCCATCCAACAAGGAATTTAATAAAAGCAATTCACCATGTTTGATTTTTCCTTGCTGATGAGGATGAGGTTAATTAGTGTAATCTAAGTATACAATGCAAGAGCCGTTAGTTATTTTTTCTGCTTATCAAGACCTGATTATAGAATCGTACCTGCGATCTAGATACCGGGGTTGAACGCCACTGCCTTGACATGTTGTGCAAGTCAAAGAACCGATACCGTCGCAATTGATGCATCTAGAGACTTCTTTTTCATCCCCACCTAGCTCCACTGTCACTGAGCCAGTTCCCAGGCAAAATCTACATTTTTCTGCAGAAAGCAATCCAATTACGAAGAGCAACCATCAGAATTTCAATATGGCAATACATCTCATATCATCATCCAAATTCAGTTATGCCTCCAGTCTCATGTCATTTCGTTTTTCTTGCTGAGAAATGACATTCCTACAACATATACTCTTTAATATCCAGCAACTCTCCTTCGCTTCTCTTGTAAACTAGATCATGAATTTGCGTGTTAAGATTTATGCCTACATATTTCCAAAGGAAATCTAGTGCATTAGTTAAATAATGTGTGGAAAACTACTGGGAAGGAGAGGATGCTGAAACCAAGATCACAGATGGATTAGATTAAATCATTTTAGAAGACAATCTTGTGACCACTAAGTTCACCAGCTAGCAGTTGCTACCATTAATGATGCTGTAAATCGTGATACTAAACTGGAGAATGGTATAAATGTGTGCAGTTTGCGGGGGATACAGTACAGGAAATCCAAATCTTCGTCCTCAAACATGCCGGTGCCCCTAACAGGTTGCTACTAATGGGGTTATGCAGGGAGTGGAAATAGAAGAGGACATGTACAAAAAACAACCAAAGTGCACACATCTGCAATATGAATCTATAGCACCAACGTGGTAAAACCACCGGTCCCATATGAAATAAATGAACAATATTTAAAACATTGAGTTGAGATTAGATGGAATCGAAACTAAACTATCAAATTCACTATAATAACGGAGCCATTAAGACCAGTGAAGATATTGGAACCCCATACATTTGATAGATTGCAGGTAAGGGGAGCGTAAGAACCACCAATCCCACACGCCTTGAATCTTTTGTTGGAGCCCCAACTAAATTATCGAATTCAATACAATCGACATTCAATGCATGCTTATAACAATGTAGAACCTTAAATTCACAGTCCATCATTGAATTCATATATATATAATATCGTTCTTTAAGTCTGATACTCCAGCAGTGGTTACTCCTGATGATTTACAGTAATTACAAAGACACAGTAGCTCACAGAATAATGAATAGCTCAATTTTAGTTCAGTGTTACTTACGTGCGCCGCTGCCATTGCAAGGGAAACATGGCTGGGTATTATCTCGCTTTGCCTGCAACATGAACAAAACCACAATCACAGCTTAACGTCTGAAATATAGTATAATGCTGAATTCCCGACACTAAAAAGACTAACTTACAGCATTATCAATCTGGGATTCGTAGAAAACTGGAATTCCTATCCCAACAGCAACGCTCACGACCCCGACCGAAATTGCAACAATCTGGTTTTGTTCTTTAAGAATTAACACTCTTCACAACAACATTACATGCAAAAACACTAAGAGCAAGTAAAGATAGAGAAAGAACCGTGTTCTGATCAAGATCAATAGCCCTGATGCATGGATAAGACACTGGTGACCGTTGAGGATGATGTCTCGCGGACTTGAAGGATGACAGTGAAGAAGAGATAATGTTAAGAGGGCAGCATAGAAATGGTGAGTGAAGACGAGGAATGGAATGCGCTACTGGCATTTCTTATTTTCTGCTCTCTCCAAATTTCAAGGGACTGCCTCTGTTGATGCTAGAGTTTCAACAATTGAAGCCTGACGGGCGCTTCTGGGGAAAATTTTGGATATGTGGGGGCTGCTTCAAGCATCATCAGCCAGACAGTTGTGAGTGGGTGTTTCGTTGAGTTTTTTTTCCCTATCAAGAACACTGTGTCCACGTGGCGTTCATTCTATGGATGATGAATCTTGTTTTTGTTTTTTTATATTATGGATTGTCATGGACTGTCTCTCGGAGCCCATATGCTTATGAGTCATGCTCAAGCTCAAGTCGTTGCAAGGGCGCAACGGCCCAAACCCTCTGAGATTCAAATAAATGTATTTCAAGTCCAAAGTTTAGGCAATTAGTCAGTGCAATCTCTTGCAACCCGATTGGATGACGGAGGTCTCTTTTATGTTTTTTTATTTGCTCGGGGATGCAACGAGGCAATTATATCCATGGTGTTAAACCCAGGATCAATTAATCTAAGAAATTTGGTATATGGAATTTAACCAAACCGCATGAAAAAACATCATTTTGAAAAAAAAATCAATTCGATTCGATAACATGTAAACTGATTTAATAACCCGTGAGTTAATAATGTAATCCGATAACCCATATTCCTTTTGTTCTGGGTTAGTTCTTGAATACCAAGTTCAGCTATACTTGTATAATATAATATAAAAGGCTATCCTTCACTCTCAAATCCCATCTCAACATTTGTTTTTTGTTTGAATATGAAAATATCAAATAAAAAATCTAAATATTGACTACTGTTATCTTCTCGGATGGCGATGGATCAATGGAAAAAATATTATATGGACTGGATCATGTGGCGTAAGATTGTATCATCGGTGTAGTGAATTCTAGTTTTATTGCTGGTTGCTCAAGCAAATTCTTGTAATATAATTGATTGGTTTAATTTAAATGTAATAATTTCTCACATTTTTCACTCGAGTATGGTTTCTTTAACATAGCCTTGCGTGCTTGACCGGAGTAGTTGTTAAGCACGTTACGGGGAGATTTGTGGCGATCCCTCGGCCAATGCCCAGAAAATAGAGACAAGCGGTCGGCTTATTTTGACCTTGATTGGCATGGAGTTGAGGTAACCAAGAATAATCATGACTAAGCATTGCAACGTGCTTACAATCTAGTGGGTGATGAATCCATTAAATTCATTTCTTCCTTATTTCAACACTTCCTAGACATGCTAAGCAGACACAAAGCATTCATTACATTAATTTTAAAGAAATTAAAAAAATAGGAGTTAGATACAGCCAAACGGATATAATTAGACGCGCATGAGAGTGGCCATGATGTTGAATAAGGTTCTATGGCATCGTACCCTTTGGAATCCAAGGCTGTGGAAGTTTCCCTCCGCACATGCTTCCTTTTTCCCCTTGGTTTCCCTTTCCTCTAGGTCCCACTTGGCTTTTCATCCGCCTCTCTACTCAATAATGGCTTCTTTTTTTAGTTGCTCCTTTTGATTTGCTTGTAGTCGACACAGTACAATCCATGTCTTGAGGATGGAAACACTGTCAAAGATGAGAACCAATTTCAAAAGCTTTACAGTACTGTTTTAGGCAATGCTCCAGCGCCATTTGCTTGCTAGCACGTCAAGAATTCAATTGGTGTCAACTGTATTGATCAATGAACTTTACAGCAGAGGTTTCCCACTCAGTTTCTGGCTAAAGGAGCATGGCACCTCAAGTCCGACTGGACCATGCGGCCATGATAGGTGACTAGCATGCTCAGTTTCTGGCTAAAGGAGCATGGTACCTCATGGTACCTCAAGTCCGACTGGACCATGTGGCCTTGATAGGTGATTAACATGCTCAGTTTCTGGCTAAAGGAGCATAGTACCTCAGGTCCGACTGGACCATGTGGCCTTGATAGGTGATTAACACGAACGGGCACTGGCTAGTCTACCCACCTGGGCATGTAAATGATCAGTGACCGGTAAACGGTAAGCACATTTCAGTACAGTGACGGCTTGAAGCTGAAAAGATAGGAACCAGCTAAAGACGAAAACAGGGATCGTGATCATGGTTTCCATGTAAAAGTAACAGAGGAAAAGCTACGTGCCGGGAGCCTTAAAGGATAAAGGTCAAATATTGAAGAAAACTGATACGGGCTATCTTTAATTAGATGGTGGTGCTTTTTAATTAGCTAGCCCACCGAGCTAATTAATGAATGTCAAGTCAAGATTCACAGCACCGTACAGTCATGAGAACCGCTGGTTATTGATGGATGACACTTTTCATTTACTATGAGATATAACAATTTCATGAAATCAAATCTAACACAAAAATACATTGCTATTCTCGAAATTCATTGTATATGGATAAATGAAAAACCACTCAAATTCAGCTCGGTCAACAATTTAAATTTTAAATTAAATAATCAGGTTAAAAATTTAAATTAACTTGGTAATTTAATTTACCTTACAAAACCCCGTCAAAAATTTAATATTAACATATTAACTTATTTTATTTTAACAAGAACAATATTGTTTTGTTTTATAAAAAAAATAAAACTAACCCGACCCAGTAATCTAATCAAAATTCATAATCTAGATTAAATTAATCATTAGAGTTTGAAAACTATAAATCAAACAACACAATAACAAAATAGTGAAGTTTTTGAATTAGCATCAAAATGAAATATATCTTTACATTATGTAAAAGATTTGTTGTTATATTTTTCATTGATAGAAAAATTTAAATTCATCATAGATCAATGAAAAAACAAGTTGTATTGCAAGTTTGGTTTAGGAAGTTTTTGTTTATGTATAATTGTTAAATATTACGAAACTTTTATAAATCAAATAACATAATTATCAAACTTGTAGTTAAAGGATATAAAAACCCAACAAGTGAGTGGATAAAACTAGAACACCAGTGGATTT
>Ga0325405_1000857_pt1 | contig 29997 bp, 29 predicted proteins | sample PopdelMetagenome_21_FD_205663 | JGI IMG/M metagenome (GOLD analysis project Ga0325405, IMG submission 205663) | Populus deltoides microbial communities from Bellville, Georgia, United States - Xylem-Control-R2 | ecosystem: Host-associated > Plants > Phyllosphere > Stem > Wood/Secondary xylem... | reverse complement strand
AAACGTGGTTTAATTTATTTTTTGTATAAAAAAAGTATTAAATTGATGATTTTTAAGTATTTTTTAATAATTTTTTATGTTAATATAAAAAAACTACAAAAATTTAAAAACAACTTTTTAATTTATTTTCAATAAAAAAATCACAGTTTAAATTGGGTACAAAGCGAATACCTACAAGTAAAGAACTCATCCAGAAGGGTCCAACTTATGGAACTGGACTCTCTCGAGTCTCGATCCTTAGATATTGACTTCTTAAGCAGTCATACAAATCAATGGTCCAGATCATCTGATCCAAACTTCAGAGCATAGGTTGACCCCCACCATGATGATCCCAAAAAGACAACTTGGGAAAAAACAAAGGCTGCAGGCTCCTCCTCCTTTCACATCTCAATAGTGATTACTGTGATCTAATCTGTAATTAGCCACTTTGATTTTCAAACAAGCAAAGCTCCCTTTTTTGTCTTGCCTCACTCTCACACCTCACAAGATCTCACCTTGTCTACCCTCTTTCTCTTCAACAATTCACATGTCCTCCTCTCCCCAACAAATGAAATCATCTCCAGACCTCACTTCCTTACCTTAGTTCTCACTCTTTCCCTTTATCTCTCTAAAAGGTCCCGTCTTTCTCCTCTACACGACCGCATTAGCACTTCTCTCTATAAAGCTCCAATCTTTTTCTCTGAAAACATCCATTTCCTTCAAAACCCATTTTGCATTTCCTTGAAAGAGTCCATTGAGAATGAGTTCACAAGCACCCAAATCAAGTAAACCATCAAAACCCCAGAACCAAAACCAACCCACATCAAGATCCTCCTCTTTATCAACCCATTTGGCCATGGTTGAACTCAAGCAAAGAATAATAACTAGTCTCTCTAAACTTGCAGACCGTGACACTCACCAGATCGCCCTTGAAGACCTTCGCACAATAACAGAAACAATCTCTCCTGATGCATTACCACTGTTACTAAACTCTCTCTATGACTCACTTTCTGAATCCTCCAATTCAAAACCCTCTGTGAAGAAAGAATCTCTACATTTGCTTTCTCTTGCCTGTCAATCTCATAGAGATTTAACAGTACCCCATTTGACAAAAATCATTTCTTGCATTGTTAAGAGGCTTAAAGATTCAGATTCTAGTGTTAGAGATGCCTGTAGGGATGCTATTGGGGTTTTATCAGGGTTGTATTTGAAGGGTAATGGTAGCTGCGGGGATGGTAATGGTGCGGGGCCTATGGTGGGTTTGTTTGTGAGGCCTTTGTTTGAAGCAATGGGAGAGCAAAATAAAGTTGTGCAATCTGGTGCTGCTATATGTATGGAAAAAATGGTGGAATGTGCTTCTGTAGACGGGGATAATGGTGGTGGTAATGTGCCAATTGGAGCATTTTATAAGCTGTGTCCAAGGATTTGTAAGTTGTTGAATGGACAGATTTTCCAGGCCAAAGCAGCTTTATTGGGGGTTGTAACGAGTTTGTCCCAGGTTTGTGAAGCTTGGTTGTTTGATTTTATTATTCATTTTGGCAATATGTAAACTGTGTTCCTTTTTATGATAATTTGGTTGGTGTATATTGTTAATTATGCGAGTCTGTTTGTCTTATGAGAAATTGTGGCTGAAATGAATTTTTGTTTCGAGCTCTGTTTTGTTTTTTTTCTGTGTGGTTCGAATATATTTTGTTGGGAAGGAGAAGGAACAACTGGTTGTTCTGATGATGTGATTGAATCTAAGCTTTCTGTGGTGATTCTGTTGAATGATGAATTGTAGGATACGCTTTTGCCAAGTTTGATAAGTGGTTGTTTTTATGTGTGATTTATATGGGTTTTGCATTGTGCATGGATCAATGTTTGGTTAAGGCTTGATAGCGATTGAAATGAAAGGAATGAGAATTTGGAATTTTGCATTCGTTTTGTTTAATCATGCACTGTGTTTATCATCTTGGCAATCAGCATTGAAGAAAGAAGACATAAATTGTGGCTGGATATTTTTTTTTCCTTCTTCTCTGATCTGTAAACTAAAAGGTGCCAGAGGGAGAGAGAGGGAGACGGAGGCACTGCATACTGTATCCTTCAGCCAGCCAAAAACTTGTCAATTTTCGGAATTAGCTAGTCTAAATTTGTGACTTGCTTGAATGGCCAAAAAATGGGAGGAAAGAGATCAAAAGGTTGAGTTTTCTAGCATTACTTAAGAAGATCTGCTCCAAGCATCAATTGATAATCTATAAAGCATGGATTGAAAATTTGGGACATTGGCATAGGTTTTCCGTAATCCCTCTCTACAATCATTTTTGCCTCTTCCTTAACAGCTGCCTTTCCCTGAAATCTCATTTTCTTCCCTGGGATAAACTCTCTTTCCTCTTTTGGTATACTACCCATTTCTCTGCAAACCATGCAAAATGAACACACAAGTATTCAAATCCCCTAGACCTGTGAAACGCTTAAACCAATCTCCTACCAAATCCTCCTCAGCATTATTTTCTTTTTCCATGCAGTTAGCAAATATTGGACTCAAGCAACAAATCATGCTTTCTCTTAAACTTGCTTATCATGACACCCATCAGGCTGCCTTGGAAAAGCTCCGTTCCATTATGCAATCCCTGCCCCCAGGCAGTTCCTGTGCTTTACAACTCCCTCTATCAATCCTCCTCTGACCGCTCCAATAAACCCATTATCAAAAGGGTTTACTGCCAATGTCATCATGATTTAAAACTACCCTGTTTAACCAAAATCATTTCCCACATCATCAAAAGGTTGAGAGATTCAGATTCAAGTGTTAGGACTGCTTGTTGTGACTCGTATGGGGTTTTGTTGGGGTTACATTTGAAGGATAGAGTGCGTTGTTGGTTGAGCCATTATTTGAGGCCACGCAGGCGCCAAACATAGGTGTGCAATTGGGTGCTGCTATGTATATGGTGAAGATGGTGGAATGTGCTGCAGCAGATAGCGTGTGGGGGAATTTCAGAAGCTACACCCTAGGATTTCATGGTTGTTGAATAGTAAGAATTTCCTGGTCAAGGCCGTGCTTTTGGTGTTTTGAAAAGTTTGTTGCAGGTTTGGGCAATGCCAACCAGTTATATATGTTTTGGAAGTGTACATTATTTTCTTTTGGTGATAAGGTTGATATTTGATTGAAAGAATTAAAAGGAGATGAGAATTTAGAGTGTGGCATAACATTTGTTACTTTTTTTTTTTATTTGGTTTATGTTCATAATTTGTCCTACTCCAAATTGTAGCACTTGAGAGAGAAAGATTGAAAACCTCAATCTGTTGGTGTAAATTCCAAATAGTTGCCGTGATAATAAATTAGTTAGCTTTCTCTGATTCCTGCTTATTTCAATTCAATACTTTTTAAGCAGTTTGAAGTGCCATTCAATGAACTAACTTACTGGTTTTTATTGAAGCTACTTTAATTGTCTTGAGATTATGAATTAGCATAACTCAAATTAGATAGTTGTAAATTCTAGCAACGAAGAAGCAAAATCCAGGAATTTTATTGAAAGTTGTGTTTTGTTACAGGTGGGATCAATTGCACCACAAGGCTTGGAACCATTGTTACAAAGCATTCATGACTGCCTCAGGAGTACAGATTGGGCAACTCGTAAAGCTGCAGCTGATGCTTTAACTGCCTTAGCATTGCATTCGAGCAGCTTGATTGCAGATGGAGTTGCTATTTCTACCTTGACTGCGCTTGAGGCTTGTCGTTTTGACAAGGTACCTTATTTAAACTGTTTTCCCCTCTACATACTGTTTCTTTGCAGGTTCTTTTTACTGGATTAATGACTACTCTTTGTTATCTCACTTTAATAATTTTCAAGAACGATGGGCTTCCCTTGGTTTTTATGATTGTATTGTTGAATTCATGTTGGATGGTCTGATGCATACATTTTATTTAATGTTTCTTGTAACCTTGTTGAGGCACAGATTAAGTTGCGTTTAACGTGCATAGTTCCTAATGTTGTGAAGCGAATGCCGGAACTGTTAAAAGATGAAAAAACCAACAAAGCTGCTCCCAAGTTTTGTTTCTCTGGATTTAGAAAAAAAATCTCATTTTTTTATTTTGTTAAATTGAGATTGACTTGGAAAAAAATTGGTTAATTTTTATGCTTTTCAAGCATCAAGTGCTCCTCCTCATTTGGTGAAGACAGGCCCTCGTTTTTCTCTTATTAATTTAATTTCTTTCCAATGAAAATTTTATTGAATTCATATGACAGAGAAGAAAATTCAACAAATCCTGTAAAATCTGCCTTGAATTTTCTGGGATGAAATGTCGAATCTAATGAAGGATAAGAAGGGCATTTCTTAACTGTTCTACAAGCTGTCACTTAACAAAAATATATCATTTTCGTCGTTCTTATATCATTGATTTATGTTGTTGTGTAGTCTTTAGAGCTATATGTTAAATTTTATAGTTTTAAGGATGAAAAAGCATGCTTTTACTAAAATGTAATGCTTAAGAATAATGGAAAACAGGCTCAAGCTTCTTGTTGCTGCCTTTTGAACTATTATTGTGTCCATTTAGTTACCATTTATTGGCTTAACAGATAAAACCTGTCAGAGATAGCATGACAGAGGCCTTGCAATTGTGGAAGAAGATTGCTGGGAAAGGAGGTGTCCCTGATGATCAGAAAAGTTCCTCTCAGGGTGAGTATTTCTGTAATATTCTTCTTTCTGTAAATGAAGCTTCAAATATCTAACCTTTACTTCATCACCATTTTCTTTATAATTAATGTTTAGATGGAGAGCGTCATGACTCAGCAGAGTTGTCAGATAAGAATTCAAATCCTAGTGACCGAAGAAAGGAGTCATTCTCTAGGGATGCATCCAATGGTACTTCTCCAACCAAAGATTCAGCATTAAAAAGCAAAGGTGGAAGCATTCCTGACAAAGCAGTTGTAATATTGAAAAAGAAAGCTCCTGCGTTGACAGATAAAGAATTAAACCCAGAATTCTTCCAGAAATTTGAAAAAAGGGGTTCTGGTGATTTGCCAGTCGAAGTAATAGTTCCTCGTAGATGTCTCAATTCTTCAAATTCAAACAATGAGGAAGAATCAGAACCAAATGATTCTGAATCAAGGGGAAGGTCAAACCGCATGGGAAATAGCCAATCAGATGATATTCATGGAGCTTTCAACAACAAATTCCGTACCATGGAGAGAGGAGTTACTGGAAAAGATTTAAGAACCAGAGCATTTGATGATGAGAGGCTTGACATAAACCAGAGGGAGTCTTCTGGCAGTCGTGCAGGTTTCTCCAAATCTGATGGTCAATCTGAAGGATCCTTTGTAAATAATAAAGGAAATTGGTTGGCCATCCAGAGACAGTTATTACAGCTGGAGAGACAACAGGCTCATGTCATGAACATGTTGCAGGTCTGCATATAATTTTACATTTAAGGAAATTGTTCTTATGCATGTTTTATTTTGCTAATGAGATACTTGATGTTTTAGGACTTCATGGGTGGGTCTCACAACAGCATGGTAACTTTGGAAAACAGAGTTAGGGGTCTTGAGAGAGTTGTTGAAGACCTGGCACATGATTTGACAATATCATCAGGTCGCAGAGGTAACAGCTTTGCTATGGGTTTTGAGGGATCTTCTAATAGACCTTCAGGGAAGTATAATAGCTTCTCTGACTACTCTAGTACCAAGTACAATGGGCGGGTCCCTTCTGGGGAAAGGTTTTCCCAATTGGATGTTACAGCTCCAGGCATGAGAGGAAGGGGCTCTCATTGGAGATCTGATGCATCTGATGCTTGGGATTTCCCCACATATGGTGCTTCCAGGAATGGACAGGCTGGTTCAAGGAGAGCTCCAGGTGGTGGTTCTTTGGATGTCAGATCACCTAGATCAGAACATGAAAGTGATCAGTTAGGCAGCAGGAGAGCTTGGGATAAAGGGGCTGGACCTGTTAGGCATGGTGAGGGACCTTCTGCTAGAAGTGTCTGGCAAGCCTCAAAGGATGAAGCTACCTTAGAAGCCATTCGGGTGGCCGGGGAGGACAGTGGGTTAGCTCGGACAGCAAGAGTGGCCATCCCTGAGATGACTGCAGAAGCTTTGGGAGATGATGATTTTGGGCAAGAAAGGAACCCTATCTGGACATCTTGGAGTAATGCAATGGATGCCCTCAAAATGGGTGACATGGATACAGCTTTTGCTGAAGTAGTGTCCACGGGGGATGATCTCTTGCTTGTGAAGCTTATGGACAGATCAGGTCCTGTTGTTGATCAACTTTCCAATGAGACTGCATGTGAGGTCCTGAATGCTATTGGACAGTTTCTAATGGAGCAGAACTTGTTTGATATATGTCTGTCTTGGATTCAGCAGGTATGGATTTCCCTCCACTGAATATAAATGCGAGTTGCTTCATTTGAGTAATTCTTTGCGCAAACTTGTAGTAATAGGCTAATAGCATAACTAACATGCGAAACACTCTAAGCCAGAGTATCTGGTTGAGAAATGTTTATAAATTCCCTGAGCTGCTACAGAAAATTGCTTGGAGTGCATAATAAAAACAGTAAAAAATTGATGCCACACGCCAACTGTTTTGAATCATGCATCAATAAATAACACCTGTTGTGCCTGGGTGTGATGTAATGGATAAGAGAAAAAATCACATATGGCATCAGGTATGGACTTGTCTTACTGTTAATTGTTTGGCATTACATCAAACCCTCTATGATACCTCGTGTCCCCCCCGCCCCAATACAAGCTGGGAAAAGGAGATCATATATTTGTCCGATTTCTCACTCTGGTTTGATTGTGCTTGTTTATCAGTTAGCAGAAATTGTGTTAGAAAATGGATCAGATGTCTTTGGCATTCCCATGGAAATGAAGAAAGATCTTTTGTTGAATTTGCATGAAGCTTCTACCTCGATGGAGACCCCAGAAGACTGGGAAGGTGCGGCACCTGACCAGCTTTTGTTGCAGATGGCATCAGCCTGGGGAATTGAAATACAACAGTTTGAGAAGTAATCAATGGCTGAAGCACCTATTTTGCACTAGGATACTGTATTTTTATAAACAAATTGACTGGGGTGATGTGGTTATACGTCCTGAATTTTACGAATTAAATGTAAATTGGAAGACAAGTTTTTCAAACAAACATACGGGTTATATTGATTTAATCCAAGTGAAATGGGGCACTAATGTGTGGATTTGTTCAAGCTGAAAATCAATTCATTCTTTTGTGCGGTTGGAAGGATGCTGGTCAAGGAGAAACTTCATAGTTCATACACTCACGTGTGTGGTTCTTGAACAGATAAATAGCTGCAAATTACCATAACTACTTTCCATAAAATTCGGGTCAATCTTTTACATGCTTGATGCAATTGCACTAGTACTAACTCCTGAACTCACCACTCACTAGAGATTTTACAGGTTGCTTAAAATAGCATCTATATATAAAGGACAACTTCATGCATGTCCGTCCTCACCATGCATTTGAGATTTGAAGATGCCACCGAAGCAGGACAAAAAAACAGCCTCGCCTATTCATGGCCAAAACAGTGCAGATACATCATTTAATGCAGCAATTTGACTTCATGGTAGCTGACTAGCTGTATTGAGAACTGCGCATGGAGCAAAATAGTTCCAAGAATGGAATCTGCCTTGACATAAAAAATGTGAACTCTGCTGGAATAGAACTCCATTCTCAAGGTAGGAGAAACCAATGGCACCATATACCTACTTGGCGGAATACCAGTTTTGAGCACACTTTGCATCAACAGCTAGGTCCACTTTAAGAAAATTCTTGCCACCAAAGGGCTTGGACATGCAATCGACAACTATGGCCTTGGCAACCTCAGCTGACTCGGTTGGTCCTTCCAAAATCACTTCATCATGAACCTGTGTTTTTTATAATGGCATGCTGTTATGTAATGGCATGAAAAATCCTTGGAAGAAGGTAACTAAACACTACAATTGAGACAACTTTTGGTTCAAATCAAAGGTAGAAATTAAGATATAAGTGGATGCAACTTGCTGTCATATGCCAAAACATCAGAGGAAACGAACATCAAATGTTAACAACAAAAATAATATGTACCTGTAAAAGCAGCTTCCATCCAAGTTCCTTTAGACGATTGTTCTTTGATATTTCTAACATCGCACACATAGCAACATCAGCAGCACTACCCTGTAGCAGTCACCCAAATGAGAGAGAGAGAGAGAGAGAGAGAGAGAGAGAGAGAGTAGAATTGGGCAAACTTAAGCGCATAAGAAAGAATGAAAGAACCTGCACTGGGGTATTGATAGCAGCCCGCTCAACATGACCTCTTAGAGAAGAGCTAGCATCAGTCAATGAAGGAAAGACACGAGCCCGTCCCAGCAATGTGTGAACACGTCCATCTTCTCTGGCTTCTTTCTTACGAGCTTGTTGCCATTTAAGCACTTCTTTTCTTTCTTTATACCAGAGATTAACAGTTTCCTTTGCTTCTGCCACAGAAACCTGGAAAAATAGATGGTAAAGACCATGCTGTGGATCGACACGACTCGAAGCAAATCAGGACAGATCACTAATTATATTAAGTTTATTCGGTAAAGTTACCTTCCAATCCCTGGAAAGCCCCACTGGAGTCTTTCCATATGCAATTGAAAAGTTAAGCATTTTAGCTTTTCTTCTTTCAGAAGCAAAGGCATCCTGAAATATAAGTTCCCATTCAGTAAAATTAGGTAAGCCAAATTCTATGATTCTACTTAAACATAACACAATGCACAAAAAAAATAGAAAAACATTGCCAAATCCTTTAAAGCAGAACACATGCAAAAAAAATCACAAAAAAGATCCCATTCGTTCACTTGAGAAACACATCCACAAGCAGGTTCAAAGAATAATTCACAATTCACCTTCAATAGTGGAACTGGGGGTTTATCTTCACCAGGTTGAGGATACCACTCAAGAAGCACACGCTTTTTCTCAATGGCTTCACGAATATGCGGATACATGTTCACAGCTGTCCTTGAATGGAAATCTCCACCAGCTTTGAAAGCATCCAACATGCTCTTACAGTTGGCAAGATGTGCAAGAACCCTAAGTTCCAGCTGTGATATGAAAACATATTTCAATCAACCTTCACATATAGTGATTTATTTATGTATATAACTCAAATGCTTACTTGCCCATAATCAGCAACAATAAGTGAATTTCCAGGTTCAGCTATAAATGCCTGACGGATCTTGTACCGATCTTTCTCTAAGGCAGGCTGATTCTGATTTATGGAAGAGAAGATGTCAGCACTCTTTGAGCTCTATTGCGTTCAGAAATAAAATAAAATCCAAGCTTCTTTTCTTGTCTTAAAATTTTGTAAAATCAACTTATACACTCTTTAATCTCTACTGCATATAAAAAGAAAGCAACATTCAAGTTTCTTTTCTTGCCTTAAAATTTTGTAAAATTAACTGATAAACGACCATGAAAACTCAACCATTGTGTATCCTAACAACACTCCCAACCATCCTACAAAATGCCTTGGTAATTGACACCCCTGAAAAATAAAAATCAGAGCTTTTGCTGTCGAGATAGGAATAGTGGATGATATATATATATATATATATATATATATATATATATATATATATATATATATATATATATATATATAAGTTAAAGGGCTCATGTCAACAATAGATTTCATAGTGATTATGAATTATGACTAGCTGGAGCAGAAAAACAAAACACACATATTCGATAGAAGCAGCAAACATATTATTGACTGACAATAAGTCATGTTCCATTCAGCACATAAGAATGAGAAGATTTTCATCTAAAGCACAAAGGCATCTTTGATGGAACATTGACGTCATCAATTCAGAAGTTCATTCTAAGATGTTAAAAAAGGAGGTGAAAAAACCTGCAAATTTGGTCTCCTAGCTGATAAGCGCCCGGTTTCTGTATTGATATTCAGAGAACAATGAACACGCCCACTCTTACCTGATAGGTGACTGCTCTGTGGTAGAAAGACAATGATATCAGTATGAACTGCCATGAAGATTTGGAGGTATAAAAAAAAGCATGGACAGGAATCGTGCTTAAACAAAACACTGAAATCAAAATGTTACAGTATCATTAGAAGAAACAGCAACCATCATCATCGTTGTCATTATTGGGATTGGGGTTTCTGGAAAGACTGGCAATGGATCTTAAAGTTTCATTTTTTATCTTTTCAATTATTTTGCTTGAACCACAGAGTGGGCTAGGCAGACAACCTGATGCTCCTAAGGATTTAACTTTGACTTTAGGTGAACGTTTAAGAAATATTCATGTCTGAGCTTTTATTATGTGGGAAGCTAGATGTGTCCTTAAAGGAGCTGGATTGAGTTTTCTGCGGGAAGATTAAATGGTTGGATTGACCTAGATGTGTCCCTCTAGGAGAAACTTTAATTATGTGGGAAGCTGATTTCAGTATCTGCAGAGGTTGCCTTCTAGTTAGTAGAGTTAGGGGGCAATTATGTTTTACAGATTGTTGGAAAATTTCAATAGTAGGGGGAGACTTTGTGTAGGTTTATGACATAGGAATCCCTATTAGGAATCTTATTCCCTTTATAAGAAGGAATAACTCAAGTCTATAAATATGCTTGTAGACTGTCAATTTCAGCAGGAAGCTTACCATGACTACAGTGCAGTCCACTGCATCACAAAATCATAACCCCCCCCCCCCCCCAACACCCTCTTTTTTTACAGCTTTACAAAAATCTCAAACCATGTTTCCATTGAAAAAATATCTCAAACCACAACACCTCATTGCCCCCAATACACTGAGGTGACCACAACACCACAGCACTATAAATGCATCTAATCACGCATGTTAAACAAAATGATCAAAGGGAATGGCATCTAAAAATAGCAGTAAAAATCACCTGCAGGGGGAGGATGAAGTTGGATATCAAAGAATCAATGGAGCAAAGTTCACATAAAGAAGAAATAGCATGGCAAGCCTCAATCCCTTCTTCTGGTGTTTGAAACCTGCGCAGATTTCCTACATGACCAGATTCATCTTCATTCTCAACAACAGATAACTCTTTTGATTCCAAATCTTCATCTGTCATTGTCTCAGAATCATCAAAGACAACATCATCTAACTGTGAACCAGCAGCATCATTGACAACATATTCTGAAGAAATCTTCCTGGCCAAGGTCTTCAAAGCATCTCCGCTGACCGAAGGCCAACCAGAAGCTGTATACGTCTCAACAGGCAGATCAACTCTAATGCTACATAACTTGATGTCGCGAAATTTTGTGGGAGTCTTCTTGCCTTCTTCAATCACTTTATCAACATTTGGAACTTTGAATGTTTTAACTTCGGGAAGAGTAACGAGGGGATCCTTGCTGCAATGGAAAGCAATTAAAAGAAATAAGGTGTTTTTTCCCATCCACCCCAGTTTGGCTTAGATCAGATTCAGTACCAACTAGAGTGCAATGTCACTGCAATTCAACAGCATGCAGAAGCTTTTCAATGCAAGAGAACTTAATTTACAGAATTCAAGAATTCCATGGTACAAATACTGTTGTTCAAATTGCTAGGAAATTAACATTTAGGAGAATGTGTTCCCTTCCCAGGACAGGACTCAAATTTATACTTGGAAAGTATAGTCAATGAGAAGACTATTTGATGAAACAAACATTTTGATATTTTTAGTTAAAGGACGAACAACTAAATGTAAGTACCTCCAGAAGAATTTAACTTTTACCTGTTACAAATACCACCAAAAAGTAGTTGGCGCAGTTGAGTATCACTTCCCACATTCATGTACTTGGCATCAGGGCAATACCTAGAGGCCCACTTGCGAAATCTATTAGCAGCAACCTCCTGTTCTGCTTTGGCCACCTTCTCCGTCACAGCAAGATATGCTCGATCAACCAGCATGCCCTCAGTTTCCATTCTAACTAGAATCTCCCCAAATGGTTGCCAATATTCCAGGTAGAAGTCAAACATAGATTTTTTAAGAACCGGCTTTCCATCCATATTCCATGGCATTTTTGATAGTTGGCTTTCCAAGCTTTTATAAAGCTGCAAAGTGCTTATTGCATCTAGAGCAGAATAACAGATCCATGGTTCTCGCGCTTCTCTTTGTAGCTCTTCAACAGGGGCAATGGCGGTCAATTTGCCTTCAGATCCATCTTTTTTCACCTTTTTCTTGCCAAAGATGTTTTTCATTGATACTTTACCAATCAACTCTTTATAGCATGGTTCTGCCCCACGCATGACCTTTTGGTCACCTGTAAGAGCTTCAAGAGAATATCCACCATTTATTCTTCTTGATGAATCCCATAATCGTGCCATGTGCATTGTATCAGCATGAAAACCAGAAACGGAAATCCCATAGTTCTCGATGACATGGTTATCAAAGCTGTAGTTGTGCCACACCTGCAGAAAGGATAGGCAACTTTAACGTTGGTCCAAATTGTATTCATGGACTGTGCATGCAGCCTAGTCATTGAAGCAAATGTAAGGCAAGGCATGAACAGTTGAATTCTGTACAGGATAGACAAGGCTGGACTGTTTAATGTAGTCGACGCCGATGGTTACTTTACAAGGAAAAGGAAAGAGTTGATGCCTCTCACTGCTAAATACCAGTATTAAAGCATATAAGATCTAACTTTAAGCTTAGCTAACAGCACAAGCCATTTCCAAATGGGGGAAACAATGTCAGAGTCCAAGTCTTTGCCGACACCAAATATATACAAAGGTCTAAAGTAATTGCAACATCAAGCTTATACACATCAGTAACCTCACAATGCTGATATTACATCAAACATCTAAATGATCATAGTGCTATTTTAAAGAAGCTGCAGATGAAGAGAGCATCAACAAATCAAAACTGACAAAATTTACCTTTTTTATGTCTGGGGATTCAAAAAACGGAGCAAATTCATGCAAAAGATCGCTGCCGCCACCATCAAGAACATCTACCCAGATACAAGATTTCCCATTTCCAAAATCTGCCTCTGGTCCAGAATAAATACTAAAGCATGTTATCTCTCCATGGTCAATGGGTGTTTCCTCTTTCACTTCAATCTTGGCAACCTATAAAGATACTATGATCAGAAATTTAAAGTATCTACATAGGTGAGATTTCCAAAAAATGGATAGACATGCATATCCTTTAAAAGTCATGGACATAGAAAATGTGATGAGGAATCTACAAGAATCACAAATGATAAATTTCAAATATCATAATATTGTAAGATTAAGTTTGACATTCATAGCAGGGCCATCTAGGACCATTCCATAAATGAAAAGCTGAAAGCTAAAAAACAGAGAAAATTTAGTTTAAAGTAAACCAAATAAACCTTAAAGACAAGCATGAGATGCCTATCTCTGCATAGCTAGGTGATATCCTGTTTTTATCAAACATGTTTCTGCAGTGTTTGTGTTTAGAATGAAGGTTAATTTTACAGAAGTCTTAAGAAACTTTTACCTCTCTTGGATTTTTGAGCTTTAATGCAACTCAAACATCTTGCTTCTGACTGGAACTTCAATATGAAGCCTGAGTAATATTCTGTTTGGGCTTAGAATTTGGTTTAATTTCTTTATGTTTGCAAGAAATTTGAGCATTTTTAAACTCATCTGATTTCCAGCCTTCCAAACCCTAGAAATTGTCCCTTTAAAACCATAATCACTGCATGATCAACTTGAAAAATTAACCTTTAACAAAAATTACTGCTCACAATACAAATCTTGCACTCTGAAACAGCTTCATATTCATGCATCTTGAGTTGATTTGATCATGCAATTTTGGGCTTAGTTTGTTGCCATTGAATCATCAAAGAGCTAATATATTTAAGTTTATATGTCCATGCCTACATCTGCTTAGGGCATTCCTACAGTCTACACTGGCATGCCTATCTACTGTATGAGCAATTGCATCAGAAAGGAAAATAATAAACAGAATTTATTACGATTTAAGTGCATACCTCAGTATCGCAAGCATGGATAAGATGCCTATACTGATTTGTAAGCTTGCTAACAACCTCCCTTGCCATGGAAGCATTATCAACAACCAGAACCCTCTCATAAATATTAGTAAGCCTTTCATGAATGCCAGGCTTATGAGGTCTTCCATTGGTCTGGGCTTTATCAGTTGAACCAGACCCTGTGTGTCCAAGTTCGTTAGACTGGAACTGTTTCTCATTCTTCATTCTCTGCATGAATGATTCATTATTCAAAACATCCTCTTTTAAAATGTCCTTCGAAGATAAACCATTTGGCCTTTTGTTATCAATCAGCTGACCAACATCCCTGGAAATTAATTGTTTCTGACTCTTTGGTTTATCTTGTATTCTGATTGCATTAATATCCATCTTTTCATATTTAAATGAATAAGGGCTACAATCATATTCACGTTTCTGCTTGAACAGTTCAATACTTTTTTGCTTCCACAAGGCTCTTGTACCATCACATGGGATCGTAGTGACCTCAAAACCTGGAGGGGTATAAATTCTTGAAACTACCATCCTCTTCTCGTCTCTCCTTTGCATGCCATCAATTACTCGCAATGGGATTTCCCCCCAAAACCTAACAAATACAGTGAACAGAAATTAAAGCATCAGAACCGAAATTCCATTAAGAAAGAGTAAAAAAACATGGACTGACTTTTTTAGTCAAGACCAATCAAATTGCTACCAAATGCAACACTAGGGAATTCATCTCACTAATCAATTTGATCAGTCTGGTCTACATAAACCAAATCAATACAACAATTTCTTTTTAAAAACAACAAACCCCTAATGGTTGCTCAAAAATTGTTGGAACACCCCGAAAGAAAAAATGAACCTTTATATCCTCATAGTCAAGCAAGCCATAAAGGAAGCAACATGAACCGATAAAAATGTGAGTATCGACTAAACTGAGAAGCCTACAAATATCACATTGTTCATTACAAAACAGAAAATTCCATCAACATAACTCGTCACTGCCCTACACTTCACTGCACTCAAAACCCAAACAAATAAAAAATAAAACCGGGTATCAAATAATTTCCAAAATTAAAAAATAAGGTAGAAAAACTAATAAATCAACAGGTTAAGGCCTTAACATTAATAGCAAAGGCGAAGAAACCTGTGAAGGGCAACGGAGAAAGGCCTTGAAGAAGCAGCTCTGGAGGCAAAGCAAGGACACGAAAAGTTGAAATAAGAAGGGCACAATGGCCTAAAGGGACTAATAGGAGTGGTGGTGCAGGTGACCCCCATAGCTAAAACCTCAGCAAACCTCCCCAGCTTAGCAGCTCTACTTCTGCTGTATAAAAGAGCCGTCTAGCAAGGGTTTTAGTGGCATATGTGTAAATATATCGAGCCTTGGGTGGGGTTTGTGTTATCTGAGGTGGATTGCAAGTGGGACTGTGAAAGAAGCAGAGGCAGAGGCCATTAGCACAGAGAGACAGAGGAAGAGGGAAGGCCAAGAGGTCTAAAAGACTAAAACCCTTGTGTTGTTTGTTTGTTTTGTTTTATTTTATTTTTTTTTGGTAGAAAGCTCAGTTTTATTTTTTTATGGTTGCCAAATATTTGTCTTTGTGTATGATAATATTTTAATATTATTATTATTTTTTGTTTTGGAATTAAGGCTTGGGAAGTTTTTTATTTACAAATATGCCATTTAATGGGGGTGTATGGAGAATATGGTGGTCTAGCAATGCAGTGGATACTTATCTTATTTCTTATTCTTTTGGGAAAAATCACAGTTTGTTCCAAAGTTAATTAAAAAAGTTATTGGATTCAAATTATATTTGTTTTTGCATTAAAACATTGATTTAAATTATTTTTTTTTGAATTTTTTTTGAGGTATTGATACAAAAAAATATTTTTTGATGTATTTACAGATAAAAAATATTTTGAAAAGCAACTAATTATACTATTTAAAACAATACTTCACTATATTATACAACTTAGTTTAAAATTTAAATCATGAGTTGAGTTAACCAAAAACATTAGTTGACTCAAGACAAATTAAAATAACTTTATTTTAAGATATTTTTTTAAAAAATTATAATAATATCATTTTAAAAAAATAAAATTAAACCATATTTTGATTAAATTTTAAATGTACTCATTGAATTATCTAAATTTAATCAGATTAATTTTAATTATTTTTTAAAATTTAATATAATCAAATCCCGAGTTTACAAACTAAGCCAAAGCAGGCAAGTTTAATAAGATTGACTACAAAATGAGAGATACTAGTCTACTATTAGTATTTGAAGAGAGAATTATAATTAGTGGAGGTAGATTGTGTTTTGCATGAAATAATTTTGAAAGTTGACCTAATCGCAAGTGGATTATATCTTGAAGGTCGATTAATTTTACAAAGTATATGTTATGAAAAATGTTTTTTTTTCCTTGATGTAATCGGAAAGGAGAACCTGAGATAACTTCATTAATCGTGGAGTATTTAAATAAACTTCATGAAATATAGTTTTTTTTAAATATTGTAATTATAGTTTTGAAACTAGATCCGGCGGGTCGACCTGGAACTCGAGGCTAGAACCGGGAAGGGTTAAAGAAAAAATAGGAAAAGAAAAAACCCAGTATGACCTGGCTACCCAGTTAAAAACCCGTTTGCAACCCGTGAACTTTTGTTTTTTTATTAAAACGATATCGTTTTGATTAAAAAAAAATTAACCTAAATGACCGGATCAAAACTTAAAACCCGGGACTTAGACCGGACTGGATCTGAAAATTATGATAATTATGATAGTAAATAATACAACAATTGTTGTTTAGGGTTTTTTTTTTTTTTTTTGTCTAAAGCTGCATTGTTTTTATTTAAAAAAAAAAACTTGAAACAATCAGCCCACAACTCGGGCTTTGTACTGAGTTAAACCTTGAACTGGGTTTGATAACAGGAGAAAACGAAAACACCTGACAAAATTTAGAAAACTACAAAACCAACCAAATTTGGCAGGCAACCAAAACTAAGGGGTGGAAGAAACAAAAGGAGTGCTTGATTGACCCATGAAACCATTTTGATCTCAATCACTATCAGGAGAAGGTGTCTTGATATGGTCATCGTCCACTGCCCTCTCTTCAGGAGCATCATTTACTGCTAAAAATTTAAGTGCTGTTACAACATCAGCCATTAAGGGCCTTGTAAGAGCTTCCTCTTGGAGACACATGGCTGCAACCGCAAGTGCTTGATACAGACCTCTTAAGGGATAGTTTCCTTTTAGCAAAGGGTCTGCAATTAATGCAAGCTTTTTTTTATCTTTAAATAATGGTGTTGCCTGCAAAGAGAAATGTAGTCAATATAGGGCTTAAGTTGTTCGGTTCTAGCAGTCGAATGTTTGTCGTTAAGTGTTTCAGGATCAGGAAAACTATGATGGAAAGTTATGCCAGTAATCTATGCCATTATCGATGAAATTTCGTCGGAGGAAGTATTTATGCAAGATAAGGAAATATGAATTGGAGAACAAAAAGTTTCTGCACATACCCAGGAAACTAAATTCTTTTCTCCAGCTGGTCTTGAACTGTCGATGACTCGTCTTCCAGTGATCATCTCCAAAAACACGACTCCAAAGCTGTAAACATCGGATTTCGATGTCAACTGTCCTGTCAAAGCATATTCAGGTGCACAGTAGCCATAAGTCCCCATCACCCTGGTGGATACATGTGTCTTGTCCCCGGTCGGTCCAAGCTTTGCCAGCCCGAAATCTGAGAGCTTTGGGTTGAAATTCTCGTCTAATAACACGTTTGATGCTTTGAAGTCACGGTATATTACTGGAGGATCTGCTGATTCATGCAAGTATTCAAGGCCTCTTGCAGCCCCTTCTGCTATTTTAATCCTAGTATTCCAATCCAATGGATTTTTATCTGGGGTTAAATCTGAAAGAAAAATCCAGCTGAGTAGTGTAAACTAGCAAGAAACAGGAACCTAATCTCTGACAATGATGGAAATGCTGCACCACAGGAACCAAATCTGTTCCAACCTGTGATCATTTATGCAATGAAATCTATCCTGTATGGAAAAAGAGCAGCATGCCCGAATGAAGTTGCTTCATACATACCAAGAAGGTGATCCTCAAGGGAGCCGTTAACCATGAACTCATATACTAAAATCCTCTGGTCACCATCAGCACAATACCCAACCATGTTGACAAGGTTAGGGTGGTGAAGAAGACTTAACATCAAAACCTCTACAAGAAATTCTCTGTTTCCTTGAAATCCATTCCTGTCTAGTTGCTTAACAGCGACAACCTAAATTGAAATAAAAACAACATCAGAGCTTCTTTTTTTGGCTTGGAAGTTAAAAACAATGGAAGACATTTAACATCATACAGCAAGAGTAGTACTTGGTTCGTTTTTGCAATCAGCCCTTTGTATACCCTCCCAAAACCGCCTTCGCCTATCAGGTTTTCATTGTTGAAGTTCATGGTTGCAGTAGCTAACTCTCGGCATGTGAAAATATCAGCAGATATATTGCCCTTTCCAATTTTCTTGATTTCTTCAGTTATGAACCTTTTTCTGCTGCTATCTGTGGAGAAGTTATGCTCAATTTAAATTAGACTCTTTGAAGTTCTGTTCAAAATATAAATGTCTTGTAACTAACTTATCATAAGTTGGACAGTTAAGCAAAATGTCCTGATTTGCGAATGCCAAAAGATTATATGAACCATAGTTGTTAAACATAGCCCGACTCGGTGACTCTGGGTTGTCTTGAAAAATTTATAAACTAGAGCATGATCTACACTGGTTTCAAGTTGAATTGAAAAAGAAAACGCAATGGTGAAACCTGTTTGACCTGACTAGATCGGCCGTGATGATTTTGTTGACTCAACCAAACTCGATCCAAACTCTTAAGTCAAGTAAAATGTTTTGACTTGCTAATGCCAAAAGATTATGAGGACATAATTGGTAAACCTGGTCTGGCTTGGCAAATTGACTAAAAAAACCTGTGACGTCAAGCCTAATCCAAGACATGTTTAAAGTTGAACAAAAAAAAGAAATTGACCCGGTAAAACATAATTGACTCGGCTAAATGACTTGTGACTCGGTTAATTTGATCAAATTCAATCCAAACTTGGCTGGATCAACTCTAAAAAATATTTTCTTTTAAAAATAACAATTTAAAATATCGATTCTAGTTAATTTAATTATCTAGTTTCCTTAACTTTCTTTTTAGTTAGTTGCATAATGTGAAAACGAATATAAATTAGTGAAAAAATATTAAAAAACAACTATGCCTAATTATAACATCTTTGCTAATGTCTTCAATAAATGAAAATTACTCTCCAAAGAAACTAAAGGGGACTATTTTATCAAGGAAACATTGCTGATGAATTTAAAATATGGGAACACAGCAATTTGGCAAAGAAAAACACAGTATGAATGCAGTGTCGCCATGCATGGAACTTGGCATGCCATTTTCAATTTGTCATTTTAGTCTCCTGTGAAAGAAAAATGTGATTTTGACTACTGGGATAGGCTATATGATCAGGAGCACAACACAAAGCACATAAGAACACCATCCAAAGGGGATGAACTGCGCCTGTATACATATGGATTGACAGCAATCAGATCTAGGCTGTGGGATAGACAAATTACCAGTCTTCTAAATTATGATGAAGAATTCATGGTTTCTTGAAATCTAAGAATCGATCATTAGAACAACACAGCTTACCTGTCTTGAATGAAATGTTAGCATACGAGGCTAAAGTCTCGGCATCACGGTATTCCTTGATGCTTTTTTTCAATGCCTTTCTCCCTAATCTTTCCTCTGACATGCAGCATTTAAACCAACCCATCTGGCCTCCCAGCTAGCATAAAAACCTGAAAGGAATTCTTAGAAAGATAGCCGGCACAGGAGCTGTTGATATCGATCTCAAAATCCAAGCATAAATGCACCAGAAAATACACTTCTGGTTTTTTCAGGAGACAGGAGATCATGTGTGTTTTTTTGTCTATCATTTATATCAAAGCCCTTCGAGATATTGAAAAGGAAAAAACTTGGTCAAATTTTTACTAATTCTTACGAAAAGACTGGCCATGTTTTTTGCATAATAACCTACCTTATTAGCAAAATGGGCGTTTTGACATGCTTTTCTTTGACTATACCTCTGTTTGAATGTCAAATTTCCTCCAATGTTAGGAGTGCTAGAAGGGATTGTGAGCTATTTTTTCTCGGAGTTTTACTATGGCAAACCATCATGATTTTACCTGTTCACTAAAATCCTCTCGAATTTACTGCTTTTTTAAGGCATTGGTGGCCTAAATGGATACACGTACACTGTATACGGATTCTGTATGTTTAACATAATGCAATGCAATGCAATATAATGTGATCAAGTGTTTAATACAATAAAAAATGTAATTGAATGAAATGGGGTCTTTGATTGTAATTTTTTTTTAAAAAGAAAAGTTTTTCTATGATATATTGTGTGCCAGATCAATTTTAGTTTTTTAACATAAAAAAATATTCAGGTTCTGTTTATGTATTTTTTAGAAGTAAATTTTTTTATTGCTTGGATTATAGACTTAACTACATCCAACATGGTTATTTTATGTCATTATATGATTAAAAAAAATAATAATAGTAAATCGATAAAATTTTTATAAAAAAGTAATCATGATGATCTACCCATAAAGAATGTTGGTCAAAAGGAAAAAAAATCATAAACCTAATGTTGAATGATAAAATTAAATAAATAAAAAAAGTGACCGAAAAAAATAACCTAAGCTAGTGTGCCAAACCCATGAACCAGGTTGTGAGGCCAGGCAACCCCATAAAAAACAAATAAAAAAATAATACCAAATTCCTAACAATCTAGATGTGGAAGGACGAAATAAAAAAAATCAATTAACAAAAAGGATAAAAAAACTCAACAAACTTAGGCTAGTTTGCCAAACCTCGCGAGCTGGATCATGCAAATGAGATAACCTAATAGAAGGTAAAAGAAAAAAATTTTTGAAACTCAATTCTCAAACCAACCAAATGTTGAAGAACAAAATAAAAACTCAATCTTAAAATATAACACAAAAAAAAAACACGAGTGAACACCAACGATCTAAGTCATGAGACCGGGATGATCTCACAAAAAATAAAAGCGAAGAAAATGATGAGTCCTAATTTTTAAAAAACCAAAGTCAAAGGATAAAACTGAAAAGGAAAATTAGTGAAAAAAATATTTAAAAAAATCAATGTCAACTCGAACTAACCTTTTAAGCATGTAACCCAGGTCATAAAATTGAAGTCACCCAATATATATAAAAAAATTCATGAAACTCAATTCCCAACCAATCTAATGTTGAAAGATGAAATTAAAAAAAAATCAAGTTTAAAAAAGTATCCTGAGCAAAAAATAGCAACAAAAAAAACGAGAACCAAATTTGAAATAAAAGCAAAATGACATGATGTTTTTTTAATTCTGTTTGGACCAGTACAAGACTCGAGGAGAGAAGAGAGAGAAAAGTGTGGGCAAAGGAAAAATTTCACTGACACCCAATTATCATTCCTCAACTAACACACACTGTCTTATTTGACAAAACTTGATGCACCGTTTTCAAACGCAACTATGGTTGGTTGTGTTTGGCAACCAGAGAAAGCCACATGTGCTGTTTTAACATAAAGCTTCCTCAACATGCTGGCAAGTGAGATCCACACGCTAGCTAAGTTAACCTGCTCATCCTGCCCCATTATATTTATTTTAGTTTTAATTTTGATCCCTCTACACTTAATTATTTTACATTATATAATTTTATTATATTTGCCAAATTAAACATCAATAGAGTGCTAGATTTTTCCCTTTATATTACAAGAATCTCATATCTAGGTAGCCAAAAGAGACTAAATATTTGTTTGTGCTTCAAATATGATCCTCAAAGCTCTAATTTTTTAAAATTAATAAAATTAAATTTTATTTTGTCAAATCAAGCATCAACTGAGTGACAAAACATTCTTCTAACACCGCACAATCCCTATACATAAGCATAAAAAATAAATTATCAAAGCCAATCTCAAATCAACATAATATTAAATGAATAAATAGAAAGAAAAAAAAATTGAGTAACAAAAAAAAATCAAGAACAAAAAAAAAAGAGAAAAGAAATAGGTGTATGAATCCACAATGATTCCTACCACAAGTTATAGTGTTGTGTTGATATCCTTTAGGTTTTTGTTAATGGAGGTCTTTATAAAGTTTCAATTTATTCCTAATAATTCTTGAAAAATGAAATTTTGACATTGTATTTATAATTTATTTACAAATTAGTCCTTATTTGAAAATTACTTCGGTCCTTGTGTTTTCTAAACAAACATTTTAGTCCTTATGATGAATTTTATTTTTTGTGATAAACATCTCAAATTTTCATAATTATTCATGTTAATCATGTAATGATTCATTTTATAGCTTTTTTTTTTAATTTAATTCTTGTGATGTAATAAATCATCACAATTACAGGATTTCATAACATTATAATTTTAGAGATACATAATGAATTATTTAATAAATTGACTAGGTAATAAGCATACATTGAATCATAGCAGACATGGAATAATTATTTGTTGTCATATATTGCTATCTTGAATAAAGCAAACAACATAATTCAGTAAGTCAAAAGGTGATTTTACTCCTCATAATCCAATCATGCTACAAATAAGGCTTTAATCATAATAATTCATTTATGATTCACGAAGTGTCTCTTTTTTTCTAATGCTTTTTACATATTATCTTTCTTTTTCTAACCATTTTATTCCACTTATCAATATTTTTTAATTTGATGGTTCAAACCCAATGGCTCGAGTCTTAGAGGACCTGAAAATGAATTTGAGCCCGGGCTACGCTCATAGTGCTCGTGGGCTTAGGCGCTAGGTGAGTGGTTTGGTGTCTATTGAGCCATGCCGTGCAGTTTGAGCTTAGTCTTTTAAGTCTAGAATTGTGCCTGGTCTTGAGATTTTTTACTCATATAGATTTTTTAGCTTGGATCCTACTTCATCTACACCCTAGATGTACAAGAGTCTCTTATAACCTATCATATTTTCATTTTATTAATAAAAATATAAGGGATATTTGTCTCTCATTAATATTTTATCAAAGATATTAGTCCCTTATTAATATTTGTGTAAGAGATATTTATCTATCATTAATATTATTTGGTGAATTGACTTTCTAGCCTCTCACTCAAGTAAAATAACAAAGTTTATGAGATATAAATATCCCTTGAACCATCAAGGTAAATGACTCATAATTTTGTCCATTCTTAAAATATATATATATATATAACATTATTTTCTTATCAAACATTTATTTCATACCAAAAGAAGAACAAACAACTTGATTTTTAGGATTTAATTTTTTGTGCATATTTATTACTTTTTACATAAAAATACTGATTTAAATATTTAAAGGTCTTTAAAATCCATTAAAAATTACTATTTTATAGGTATTAGGATTTCCACATCAAGCATATTTTTCAGCTATGAAAAATGAATCAAATATAAAAAACACTTGATTAATCCCATAATCTATCAACCAAAAATCTCTATTCCTAGACACTTTAGATGCCCCCCCCCCCCACTGTACAGATATTATGATGATGATTTTGAAATATTCTTTTTGAGAAAAAAAAATACAAATCGGGGAATTAATTAATATGAGAATTTTTTCTATATACTTAAATAATTAAAGTCTTTATTTAGTGTGTTTTATGATGTATTTTTTTTCTCCCTACGGAAGATGAGAAGTGCTTTCGTTGTTTTTTTAAAAAATTCATATCTATTTTTAATTATATCCGGTTTTTATTGATAAAACCAACTTTTTTTTTTGTTAATTTAAGGAATTACTAATTTAGGTTATTAAAAGAAATCATTTTTTTTTTTTTATCATTGTTGTATCTTTGGGACAATTAATTGAAAATATCCAATTATCTGTGACAATGGTTGTAAGCAATTCTAGAAGATTTGCAAGACTCAAAGAAATATTTCAAACAATTGGAAGTATTATCTCTCCACCTGCATCATTCATTAAAATTGAATTATAACATTTTCAACATGCCAACTTTCATTTTTTCTCTTCTAATTATCAAAGAACCTCTAAAGATACCAACAATTGTTTTAATTATTTGAATTCCTCAAATAATAATAATAATTTTTCAATATATATATATATATATATATATATATATAGAGAGAGAGAGAGAGAGAGAGAGAGGAAGTTCACCTAAAAATTGCTCCATTAAGAAATTCAAGCAGGTTCAAGACTTATAATTTTAAGTTTATGAGGTACATCGTGTAATAAATGCTATATATTTACATGTTTATTAGATTAATTATAATAATTTAAATATATTTTATATCAACTTTAATTAAAAAAACACGCGGGTAGGAAAGTAGTTGGTTTAGTATAGTTAAACTACATCGACGGCCTGCACTTTGTTACGAGTTAAATAAAAAAAAAATTAATGAAAAAAAATGTAAGCACTGCTAGTATTTTTCTAGTAGAAAAAAAATTAAACCCTGTATGAGTTGATTTGATGTAACTTTATCAATTTGATAAGTTCAAAAATAACCTAGATAATTGGTAAAAATATAGTTTAACTCAAAAACTTCAAAATGACAATTTTTTAAATATTACAACGATAATATATTGGATTAACTCGGGTTAACACGGGTTAATCTGTCAAATTCATGGCTCAGATCATGAGACCATGATAATACAATATAAAGCAAATTTTGAAGTCAAATTCCTAATCAATTCAATGTTGAAGGATGAAATTGAAAAACAAATAATTAAAAAAGAAAACGGAAAACAACTCTAGTTAACGTTCCAAACCTATGACCCAGGTCATAAGAACTCAATCTAAATAAAAGACATAATAAAATGACTTGAGTCTACCCGGGATAACCTGAAAAACCTGTGACCTAGGTCATGAGATCAATATAACCTCATAAAAAGAAAATTAAAACAAATCATAAATTTCAATTCTTAATCAACTCAATATTAAAATATGAAATTAAAAATAATATCAATCAAAATAAAAAAAAAACTCGAGTCAATTAAGTTAACTTGTCAAACCCATGACATGGATTATAAGATTGAGATTATTATATAAAAAGTAAATCACAACAAATCATAAAGTTTAATATTCAATAAATCTTCATATAATTATATAGCAAATAATACAAACAAAAGTTAAATAGAACAACAACACAAAAAAAATACAAAAAACATATAAAGTTTAATTAGCAGAAAAAATTACAGATATGAACTCTAAATTCATAATTTTATGCTATGAAAATAAAATGTATGACGACCGCCTTTTTAATAGGTTTGCATTTTAGTCCCTGAAGTGTAAAACGTTACATTTTAACATGGAATTCTAACAACCATGATCTATCAAGCTGTGCAAAGCGTGGAGATTTCACAAACCAACTCTTTGTGGTGTATAAATTAATCTCATAATTAATTCCAATTCTTAAGTTTTACTGCTAATATTTTATTTAAATTATAAAACAATTGAAATAAAGAAAAGAATATATGATGAAAATATTTAAATCCAGTGACCGACAGACAAAGGTAGAGGGAGGAGCTTTGACTAAGCAAACCAAGAAAGCCATTCAATGCCCCACTTGTAGTAAAAATAACTATCTATGTAAAAATTCCTGGTCTTTGGACATTTGGGAATTTCAGAAAACAAGCCATGGATTCACAACTGAGAAAGCTGGTAGCGGGTCTTTTTCTACTGTCAGCAATCTTTGTCTCTGGTGTCAAAGCTTGGACAGGTGAAATACACGGAAGAGTTGTTTGTGATGTTTGTGGTGATTCTTCCATCGGACCTGAAGATCATGTTTTAGAAGGTCCCTCCCTCACTCTCTAACTAGGTCTTAGTTTAATTTTTGAAATGGGCTTTTGTTTTTTGTTTCTTGATGTGTGAAAGTTTAATTCTTTCATGGGTTTTTTAGGGTATGAGCGATGACTTAATGGATTGGTGATTATAGTGATGGTTTTGTGCTAAAAATTGTTCCTTTTTTGATCATTTGATGGTTATTTATTTATTTATTGCGAGTGCACGTCCACCAGTTAACTAAATCTCAATTTCAAAGCAGTTGGGGTTGGTGGAGATGAATCCATTTTGTTCTTTCTTTTCTGTTTCAGGTCCATATAGCTTGTTTATTAGTGTAATTGGATGCGATTGGTTCTGTTTGTGAGTGTTATTGGACAAAGTAGATTCAGATTGTTACTGGGGAATGATGAAAATATGTTTTCATTTTTTTTTCATTTTGGTTAGAAATATATTGTTGTATTGCTGTGATCTCGAGTCACTTTGCTCTCTCTTTGTGCATTAGCTACATCATTAGTGTGGTTATGGTTTGGCCAGATGTTTTTGCAACGTAAGGTAGTGTTACCTACACTCTAAGACCGTGTTTTGGGAGGTTATGCTCTTTGTAGTTTCTATGTGATAATGATATCTGCAATTGATTAATCTGTTGTCAAATAGCTATTAGGGGTCTGTGGGTAACCTGTGCATTTCTTAATATTGACACCTAAATTATGGAGTTTTCTAGACATTGTTCCCTTTCACCCCTCTGCAGTTGCTGGTTTGTCTCTGTTTGTTGATGTAACGATACTAAGTTGCTTCATTTTATTCCTGGACTGTAAAATGCTAATCCATGAACTGTTTTCTCTTTGATTTTGAGGAAAATGTGCTTCTGCCATGTAGGGGCATTAAGAAACACCCCAATATCTTTTTGGTATGCACTGCAGGTGGATGGCATTCTTTCACTGTCAACTTTTATTATCATCACTGTTGTTGTGTAGGGATATTAATTTAAATTCTCTTGCCTGTTATGCGTACCTTGAAACATGCTTTTAAACCAGGGCATATTCATACCCTTTGAATTTCCTGGAAACTTCATTCTTAAGGTGGGCTGTACCTTGGGTACCTTCAAACACTCAAAAAGCAATTTAAGGTTCCTGGAATCCCAGGGTGACTTCACTTCATTTGATGTTGCCAAGGGCTACAGCAGATGACTTTTTTGACTGCCATCTTTGACAAAACTTCAAATTTATGAAGCAATGATGGTTAATATTGTTGATTGTATTTAATTAAATTGAATAAGACGTAAAATGGGGTGATTTGGCTTGCCTTGATGCAGGCGCTGAAGTAGCTGTCCTTTGCATAACGAAGTCCGGGGAAGTTCTAAACTACCAGGCCTTCACAAATGATAAGGGGATTTACACTGTGGCAGAGACCATGTCAGAGAGTGACCGTTGGGATGCATGCCTCGCGCGACCTATCAGCAGTTTCCATGAGCACTGCACCCAACTAGGAGAAACTAGCACAGGGGTGAAGTTCAGTTATAATCGTCCATCTGGATTTTCTCACAGAGTCAAACCTTTTGTCTATAGCCCAGCCAATGTGCCAACATACTGCATCTAGATGTTAGTTATCTTGTATATTCACAAGTTTCAGCTTGTTATATCTAGAAGAAAAATAGAAAAACAGTTTAGTTTGTTCTAAATTCCATGGTGCATCTGTGCAAGGACTTAGATAATAGGCCAGTGCTACTGCTGCATTCAGAAGGTTTATAAAGCCAAACTCTAATTATGTTTGTACTAGGTTTTGATCACTGTTGCACTGTAATATGCATCACCTATTCTGGCTTGCTTGAGTTTCTTCATTATCATGAATAGCATCTAATGCTGGAATGGGTTTTGCTAAACGCAGCAAACGATTTCATGACTGTGTAGCTCTCAACTGTCGTCCAATCAATCTCCGACATCTCATAGAACATGACCACCCCGATCGTTAAATCGAGGTGTTCCAACACTAGTCATGATCACACTTGTGAAATCACTCTTGTTAAATCCGATCTGACCTGACTGGTCAGGTTGCTAGAAAATCTGGTTTGATCCAGATTGAAGTTGAACTGGAGTTAAATCTAGTTGATCTGGTTTGACATGAACTGGTTGACTTGTAAAAGAAAAGGATTTGAACCCTAACAAAACAACCCTTCATTCTCTCCATTCCCCCTTCCCCGTCCATCAATGAGAAGCCAAAGGAAAACAGTCTTCATGAGCAGAAACCCAGAAAATAGTAACACAGCGGAATCAAACTGTTTAGTGGCTGAGCTGCCCCATGGTTTGATAATGGACATCTTATCAAGATTGCCGTCTAGTCAGCCCCTTGTCAACTGTAAGTTAGTATGCAAGACCTTATTTTGCCAAAATCCATATGGCAAGATCATCCACTACTTACTTGATTCAAGATGATTTTTCAGTAGAAAACAACTATTGTTACTGACTCGGATAGTTGAAGAAGTCACCAGTAAGAGTTTGCACATCGATTAAACACAAACTTACCTGATACTAATTAATGTCCTAGCTGTAAATTCTTGCAGGGGGGGTTGCTTTGCTTGTATGGAAGGAAAGTCTGAAGGCGAATGTAAATCCAATCAAATGGTTCATGTTGGCAATCCAATATTAGGCGAGTACATGACCATTCCAATGGTTAAGAAACGGAGAAGACAGTGGAGAATATTCGGCTTTTGGATTCAGTACGAGGTTTCACATGGATTGTTACTGGTTTTATGTGTTTTTTGATGTAACTATACTAAGTTGCCTCATTTTATTCTTAGACTGTAAGAGGATCATCTGTGTTCGTTGATGTGACAAGATTAAATTGCTTCTTTTTGTTCTTGGACTGTTCAAGGTTCATCACATGAACTGTTTGCTCTGTGATTTTGAGGAAAATTTTCTCCTGTCAGTTAAAAAAGCACGAGGGGCATTAAGAACACCCCATAATTATTTTGATACGTACTGCTGTTGGACGACATTTTTACAACTTTTCATTATCATAGCTGTTGATGTATAGAGATATTAATTCGAACTCACCTTCAAACATGCTCGTAAACCAGGGCATGTTCATACCCGTGGGATTTCCTGTAACTCCTTTCTTAGACACGCCATATTCTGGCTAAAGCAATGCATCGCAGAACTTTGATGATCTGATCTAGAAAAGGGTTAAAAACAATTGTCTATTAAGATGCAGAATGTGAAAGAAGATCCAGGAGCATAAATGAGAGTAGAACTTCAACAAGAAACTAAGATGTATTTGGCTTAAACGAGTTACATTTTCCTACCCCTCCTACACCTTCTAGTTTAAGACCTTTTTCTTCGCTTCCTTATCCTTTAATTCAAGATCTTAGAAGTTTTAATAAAATGCTGAGTTTTGTATAATTACATTGGTACTTAATTTTATTATGGTTTATTGTGAATTGTAGTTATTAAATCAGATTTAACAGGTCAATTTTGAAACCTTTTAACCTCACTTCTTACGTAATTTAAATTTAAAATTAACTTACATGGAAGTTACCTCAACATGATCTAATTAACTTGACATGTCCAAAGACAACTCAGGTTATTGGTAAAAGTATAATTTGGTTTAAAAAAATAAATTCAAAATAATATTTTTTTTAATATTGAGACGGTAATGTATTGGATCGATCCGGGTTTTGTGTCTTAACTCACAAAACTCGTGAGTTAAATTGTGAACTCTAATGAGTTTAAAATATTTATTTTTTAAACTATTTTTTATTTAATAACATGATAATAAAAATAGATACTTGTATAAATAAATATTGACTAAATATTAGAACATATGTTTGAGCTACGATAATTTCATGAAACGAAAATTAAAATAAATTATTACAATCATTTCAGAATTAATAAGAAATTGAAGATTAAAATTGAAAAAAAAATTTAAAAATTAAAATAAAAAGAAGACTTGAAAATAAAGAGGTGCTTCATATAACAGTGATGCCCCATGATATTTCTAATTTCTCTTAGTAAAGAGAGTTATTCTTACATATCACTTAATTTTTGGTAACCAAATGGATTTGGGCTTGCTATTAGGCCTAAAAACATGGAAAATCACTAATGCAAAAGATATGGAACCAATTGTTGACAGCAAATCACTAATACGTGAAGCCCAGCCCACATAAAAAAGAATATTGGGTCTATAAAGCCCACAGCACTGGGGGGGGGGGGGGGGGGGGGGGGGGGCGGCGGGGGGCGGGCGGGGGCG
>Ga0325405_1000854_pt1 | contig 30021 bp, 17 predicted proteins | sample PopdelMetagenome_21_FD_205663 | JGI IMG/M metagenome (GOLD analysis project Ga0325405, IMG submission 205663) | Populus deltoides microbial communities from Bellville, Georgia, United States - Xylem-Control-R2 | ecosystem: Host-associated > Plants > Phyllosphere > Stem > Wood/Secondary xylem... | reverse complement strand
GGAGAGACAAACAAGCATATCCTCCATGCAAATAATATTAGAATCATAATTTTTGCATTGAATGACAAATTCATGTACGAGCATGACTTGCTTCTACAAGATAAGGAATGAAGTTTCTATTGCTCTAGAATTTCACATCCTCTACTGCAAGTAATAAAGCATCACACTTGTTTTTGCACAGTTACACCCATAATACAATAACAATTTCTTCGGTGATTTTGTGTGTTTCTATACAAGTAATATGTGGAAACAAAGTGCCTTACTTTTGTCAGATTTTGCAAGAATCTAAATCTGGAACAAGACAAGACCCCTTCCAGATCAAGCAATGAAGCACCCATTGCTCAATCTTACAATTGTACCACCAGTAGACCAATATTAACTATGAAATACAGTTTGTGGACATCACATATAGGAGATCATACTTAATTCATACAGACATCATCATAAGAAGAAGAAAGTAAGAAATAGAGATCCAACTGACCTGGGGAATAAGACTCTTAAGGTTTCTTTCCCAAATTTCTTTTCCTTGTGATGTCCACGCAGCAACATTTCCATGTACATCAGTGGTCACTAGTTCAATTTTCCCATCATCATTGATATCAGCTGCAACTACAGCACCTTGAATTTCTGCCATTTCAAGAGGGAATTTTTCCCTAATATTTCCTGAATAAAAAACGAACTTTAGATTCTAACTTCATTTGGAGAATTGGAACACCACACTTGATAAGCCAGTTAAAATGGAAGAAAATACTCTCAGAGTTCTGCATAAACATTATTTTGTTTGTAAGGCATGGAGCTCAAAATTAAATACATCAGATTTTGATTTGTAAAAATTGTAAGGCATGGAACTCAAAAGTAAAAACATCAGAAATTCCCTTTTCATGTCATTCTAAAAAAATATCAGGTAAAATTTAATAGTTCTCTAGATACTGCACAGATTAATAGTTGGATTGCATGCATTTAAATTGAAAAGCAAAGAGTGTTGATATAAGACAGATTTTTCTTGTTCATCTTTCAAACCACTTTGAATTCCCTCATAGAACTCTAAAACAGGAAAATAATAATAAATTGATCCATGTACTGACAAGTAAAAGAATGTATCAGTTGAACAACCACATTCCAACTCAGCAACCAGAAAAAAAGTGAAAACGATCATAAAATGCCTATGAAGCTAAGAGAGTTGCATGATCTATTCCAGAGTAAAATAGGCATGATACGAGAGTTTGGATGCCAATTCCTATGTTGCATTTAGAACAGGAAAATATCACATGAAAATTTGTACTCAAGTGATTTTGTATGAAGAATAACATAGCTGATAAAGCTGGAAGATAAAAATAAAAAATCAATGAAAGCTCATTTAGTAGAAGATAGGATGACATGATACAAAGAGGAAATGATAAAGAAAATGAAGGACACAAACTCGAGTTTACCATGATGATCCAGGACATAGAACAAGCCAAATGAAGTCCCAACAAGAATGTCCAAATTCCCATCACCATCCAAATCAACCACTGAAGGTGAAGAGTATATATACGCACGGAAGTTTGCAGTATTTGTACTTAAATCTAGTTCTCGAGTCCACTTAACTAGCTTTGTATCAAGGTTGAATACAACAATAGAACTGGCAACATATTTCCCAACATCTATATCACCGAGTTCTTTCAAATGCTCTGGATTGTCATAATACCTGTCAATCAAATAAAACCATTCGCATGGACTTCATTAACTGAAAATCAACATTACTTCATTAACTGAGAGCGATATGCTGGTCATTGTTCCAATATTCAATTAGGTTGCTAAAGTTCATTTTAAAAACCAGTGCACGATTAATATCTGATTTTCACTATATAAGAATACGGAAAATATACAGTGGTGACACCATAAAGAGAACTCACTCGTTATCAAAGAAATATGAAACTGCAACAATCATTTCAGCTACTCCATCATTATCAATGTCAGCTATCACCTGGTGAAAACAAGAGAAAGAAAAATGTCATCAGATTGCTATAACTACATCTTACTTGCATCTGTGAACAAAATTCATCTATTGCAATGCATTACTGCTATTAGGTTTTAGACTCACAGGTGTGCACAAGATATGTGAGTCAATATTCACATAATCCTCCAATTTCTCATGTTGCCCTTCTGTCCATTCTTCATCTCCCCACATGGATTCGTCTACGTAATCATTGTAGTCATAACTGTACTCATCGGTTAATTCATCACTATCACGGAATAACTCGAAAGATGAATCAGCATCTGCTTCTAACCCTTCATCATTTTCAACAGTTGCTGCATGAACATTTTCATGGTCATTCTCTTTAGATTCTGAGCCATCTTCCTGTGAACCCTTTGAATTGTCATCTTCGAGAAGCCTTCTCCCAGTGTTTGTTCTATTTTCTGCATTATCGGTTCCCTTATCTACCGTATTGGTTCCATTATGTGCATTACTGGTTCCACTCTCAGCTTTATCGGTTCCATTTGACCTGGCACCTAGAGAAGAGTTATCCACATGCAAGGGCAGTTTGATAATTGGTTCCGTTTGATTCTCGTTCATTTTCTTTTCAGTCTCACTGGATGCATTTGCTGGATGACTATTCTCTGTTGATGTAGAAATCGAAGAGTCTGTTTCAGGTGTATTTTGATGTGTACTTCCAGTTGTGTCTGCAAATTAAAAACAGTCAATACTTACCAAACAAGGTCAGTTTCTTGGATTTTTTCCATCATATAATGCCAGATCAGGCTCAAATACACCTGGACAGGGTTCAGGTTATCATATAGATGTTAGAATTTCCTTGAAAAAGAAAAATTGATATTCTGCTTGCACTCCTGAACCAAGCTCAAATAAAAATCAATACAAGAAATGGCAGCACAATATGCATCCAGGCCTAAATGTGTACAAGGAGCCAATTGAAGCTTGGAAAACTGTTGAAGACATTGGAGATTATCACCCATATTTTGCTGCTTTCTAGTTCCTCCTATTCTTAGATTACTACTGGATTGAACGATGTGATTATGTTTTTTCTTTGCCTTCCAAATTAATAAGAACATAATTGGTACAATTATGATTTCAGCATCTTCAGTACTGTCATCCTTAAGGGGGGCCTGTTTGTCAACTTGGAATAAAGACTAGCAATGAGAATAGATAGGAAAGTTCATTCATTCACATCCCTGGTGCTAGGTACACAATAGTAAAATGGGCATGCGAAGTAGAGAAGAAATGAAAAGACGTTCTTCCATATTTTATAACCACTGACAGGATTCAGGTTTTAAAACCAAGGCCAATACCACATCCACTCCCACCACCCCTACCCCACCCCAACCCTAAAGGTCAATACCCCTATTCCCTAAGGCTGTCATTACCATCATACAGTCAAATTTATTATTGATGTCATGTAGCTCTAATCTCCTTCCTAGTTCTTCACACCATGCACGTTAACGCCACTCATTTGCATTCAGATTCCCTATCCATCATTCTAGGTTACCAAATGGGCCTGTAGACAAATGGAATGTAATGTCTTAGTTCTAATTAATCATAAAGTGTGATTCTACGCTGTCTCATTTCTTTAGGTACATTTCAAGATTCCGTGGGTTTTTTAGCCATGCAATGGGGAGCAGCCCTTCCCACATCCATAAACCCTCACACCCCCCCCCCCCCCTTAAAAGATTTGAACTCAGGACCTCCAAGTTCAAATTCCAAGCTCAAACCATTGGCATCCCTTATGGACTCTGTGCCGTATATATATATATAAAGGAAGATCAAACCAGCTGAGCAAAGCTTCAAAAGATAAAGAAAACAGGGACCGCAGGCAGCTTACTCAGATGACCAGTAAAAGATTGACGCTAAAGCAAATAAAATAACAGCACCAGAGGTACAAACTGTTATGAATCCAACATTTAACTTACGAGACTCGGATTTCTTCTCAGAAGCCTCCAAGACAAGTTGGTCATCGTGAACATCTGGATGAGAACGATCCACAGGATCCAGATCCAGACCCACATACCAATTCTTTTTAACTCTCCTACGAGGTACTTCCAGTTTATCAGTCATCATGTATCCTGACACCCTAGAATAGAAAACATAAATGACAAGTGAGCTCGAGCACACCAAAACAAAATTTCCTAAGCCATTAACATAGCATTAGTACAAACATGCCTGAAAAAGAGAACTTCTCCATTGTAGGTAGCCAAAGCAATCTCCCTCACACCATCCTTGTCAATATCATACAGGAGAGGACTTGCGTGCACTGTTGACTGGTGAAATGCAGGCCAACCTGATGAAAACGTTGCAGTTTAACTCCTATTCATAGCATCAAAGTGATCCAATCCAAGATAAACGAAACTTTACCTGCCATTTTGTCTCCATCGGAACCTTCTAGAACTTCAAGATAGTGAACAAAAGAAGGAACCACTATATCAAGTTTTCCATCACTAAAAACAAATGCATACAAATTAACATTAAAATCCAAATAATAATTTAAAAGATAAAGTAAATAAATAAATAAAATGATGGGAGTTGTTTTTATCACCTATTGATATCGGCGATCAACGGAGTAGCGTAAACGCTAGAGCTCACTTCAGTTTGCCACCTCAGCTCTAAATTTCTAGGGCACTGCGTATTCAACAAAGCATCCTCATCTCTAAACACATAGGAATTCAAATTAACCAAAATTATATGTATATCTGTCTATCATCAGTTAAGCAGAATTCATTAAAAAGAAAAGGATTGAAATGTGAACTCACAAGTGAGGGTAACCAAGGGCATCATCGGTAGCTTCTCGGTCTCGAAATTTACTCTTGTTGGATTCCTCTCCATGGATGGAAGAGGTGAATAATAAGAAGCAGACCAAGAGAACCCTAAGCGCTGAGGGTTCCATGTGATCGTGTTTTTGGTTTTTCAATGAATGTACGATTTCTGGATTTAACAGAATGCAGAAATGAGGAATTGATAAACCCTGCGCCTTGCCCTGGTTAGGGTTCCTTCTATGGGTGGGATCTAATGAGTTTCCAGGATGAAGAAGAGAAGAGTAGATTTAAATGTTTATTTTCGAAATGCCCCTTTGGTTTTTTGTTGTGTTTTTATTATTATTATTATTATTACTACTACTACTTTGCTATTATTACATGCAGGTAGTATTTAATTTAATTAAGCGGATTGGGGGTCAACTGATTTTTTATGCTCCCGGCTACGTTACTACGGTGTCGATGAGTGTATTTTATTTTTTGCTTTTTTAAAATAAAGGGCGGAAAGTTGTTCTCCACTCTGTAGCTCAAATCTAGTGAAAGGAGAAAAGCAACAATTAACTGTTCAAAAACAACTAGATGAGCGTTTAACTGTTCAAAAACCACTGCGCGCACTCCATTTTACTGTTAATTCACTATTATTTTTTTCACTTTCTTACATCTTGATCCCTGTAGTTTTGCACAGTTTATAATTCGATTACTCAACTTTATTTCTTTTCAATTTCATATCTTGAAGTTATGTTTTCAAGGTTTTAACTTTTAAGTGCTGAATTTTGTTTTTAACTTTTTTTATTGATGTTTCATTAAATTATCTAGCATTAAATTCATGACCAATTTTACGAAACATAGTTTTAGTTTTTGTTAAAAACAAATTGAGAGATGGAGGACCAAGATTGCATGTTGGATGAAACAAAACTCTTTCCCACAAAAAGGCACGCAAAAGTTATTTATTTGGTCCTTCAAGTTTTAATTTTTTTCACATCTCATCCCTACTCTCCTTGTTATTATGACTTGGTCCTAAATTTTATTTATGCTTCAATCCTTGAAGGTTAAGTGAAGAGAGAGAGAGTCACCGGAATCATTAAGAAGAAAGTAAGCTCTCGTCCACTAATAACTTTAATATTGGTATTTATGGATTTTGTATTAAGAGATGAACTCAATAGGGGTGGTTTTCACCTGTAATGATGCTTGAAAAAAATAGATTGTAACTCAATAAAATTTAAATTTTGATTTGGTTTTGAGTTTTTAAGATGATTAAAATATGTTTTGTTATTGAAAATTGAGTTTTAGAGGTTTACAAGATTTTTTTCCCATGCTATTGGGTGAAAAAGAAAACCAAAAAGTAGGTATGGGTCTAAAAGTTTTAATCTTGATTTTTTAATAACTAGACTCACCTCTAATAACCAATAAAAGTTGAAAAAAAGACAATGCTTCATTTTTTCAAGCAAGCAACACACTACTATTTCAATTAAAAAAAAATCAGGGGTAGTTTGTTGCTGTTTATCATTTAAGAAAAAAATAATACTAGGCATGTTTGGATTTTTTTTAATATGGGCTAGATATGCTGACATATTTTTCTAGCCCACATATGATGAAAATATTTATTTATGCAGCTGCGGCTGCGTTTTAAATAGAATACAGGTACCAGATGTTTGGTTAAAAAAAATAGATTTTATTATTCATGGGTCCCATATTTTTCAGCGTTCCAACCACAGCTCTCACAAAGCAGCTCTTAACTCCTTTTGTTTCAATAGTAAACAATGGTTCTTACGCACTGTTCATGCTAGCTTTTGTTTCAATACTAAACAATGGTTCTTACGCATTGTTCATGCTAATTAATTAGCATGAACAGTGTAGCATACACTGTTCACGTGAGCAGTGTATGCTACACTACACTATTCACGTGAACAGTGTAGCCAGTTATAGTGTTCCGGCCGGACTGGTTCCGGTTCAAAGCTTAAAATGCATTGAATCAGGTCTGACCCAGTAAGATAAAAATTATTTTTTTATTTTTTCATTGTGTTTTATTCAAAAAACTAGTGTTTAACATTATTTAATGACACTACATAAATTATATAGATATCGCTTGATGACGTAGCATTTGCAGAATTTGATCGCAATCCTAATTTTATTCCTGATTATATTTTACCTGATGTTATTGTGCGCTTAAGAAACCAAAAAAACTGTAGTCCTTGTCGGATGTATTTCATACATGATGGAATTGTAGATATTTTAATGGAACAATAAAAAATATTTTATATAAAGTATTATTTATTTCATGATATAATCTACAATATTTAAATTAAAAACCATCAATATTAATATATATTTTTTAAAATTATTTTATAACCTCAATTTCAAAAGCATTCTTAACCAAACACATTAAACTACTTTTTGTTCAACCTCAATTTCAACCACAGTTTTAACTAAACACTTATTTTTTCAAACCAACCTCAACTAAAAGTACTTTTTATAAAACAACTTTTTTCAAACCACAACCACAACAGCTACCGCAATACCAAACACACCTGGCCATTTAATTTTTTATTATTTTTTTCATTTTATAAATAATTTAATTTAAATGATATATAGATAATTATTCTATTAAGTAAATGTTTTCAAATAATATTAGCATTTTTATAGTAAATATTACTTTCTAAATAATTACATACTAACTTAATATGCATAGTTTTCTAAAATATTTACTCATAAATATTCAATGCCATGAACATATTTTGTTTTTTTTTATCATAACCTTTTATATATTTTTAAAAAATTATATTCTTATATTTTAAATACATTGGCATCAAAATTATCAATTCAATAATTTTTTTAATCTTTTATTAAGTTTTTTTTAAAATCATGATAAGTTTCCATTTAAAAACAATATTTCAAATAAAAAGAACATTTTGTCAAGTGAAAGGAACGCACAAAGAGGGTTTGGTTAAAAAAATTATTTTTATTTTCTCCTTATTCCAAATCATTGAGATTTTTTTTCATATAATTATTTTAATTGCTTTCAATTTCTATGCAATAAACACATTGCTGAAAAATATGTTTTTTTTGTTAAAAAAATATATTAACAAGAAAAGGAGAATTTAGACTAAAAAATATATCTTATATACTGAATCTAAATTACATTTCTTATAAAAATAAATTTAAAAAATACAAAAAATATGTCATGGCATGAGATAAAAATATTTGCACGTGCATAGGCATCTCCTGTTATGTCGTCGACCAGGCCAAGTTATTCCTAACATTAAGGATGCTCAAGCATTACTAGCATTTTTAAAGAAGTGAGAAAAATCTAAGACTTGAATTTTTTACTCCACTGAGTTCAATAAGTTTAGTTAATTTAATAATATAATTAAAAAAAATAGAGAACAACGGTAAATAAATCGAGATAAACAACAAAAAAGGCAATGGTTAATTGCAAAAAAATAAATGATTGCCAATATCATAAAAAGATATCCTCTTGGTATTCTTAAAAGGTCTCCGTGATCTTATTTGATAACACAACAAAATCAAATGAGAATGAGATATCCTCATAAAAAGCAAAAATAAAAATAAAGTTCAATTCCTAGTAAATCAAATATTGAAGGACGAAGTTGAAGAAAAAAACAATTTTAAAAAAAGAAAAGAAAACCTTACTCCACTTGAGTTAGTTTGTTGAATCCGTGACTTGGTCGTGAAATCATGATAAACTTGTAGAAAGCAAATTAAATAAACTACAAAGCTCAATTCTCAATTCAACTCAATTTTAAAAGGTGAAATTAAAAAGAAATCATTGTTTAAAAATTACAGTGAAAAAATAAGACTTGAGTTAACTCAAACTAACTTGTCAAGCTCACAATCCAAGATTTGAGATCAAGATAACTTTATAAAAAGAAAAGTGAAATAAACGACAGAGCTCACTCCCCAACTAACCCAATGTTAAAGAATAAAATTAAAAAAAAATTCAATTTTAAAAACTTAAAAAAATATTAAAGTCAACTCGAGCTAATCTTTCAAGCCCATGACTTGGGTCATAAGACCATGATTACCTCATTAAAAGGCAAACTCAAAAAAATCATGATGATAAATTCTCAATCAACCAAATACTTATGGATGAAATAAAAAAAATCAAAAAAAGATTCAAAAAATAAACAAATAACAATAAAAAAATGGGTTAAATTTGACATAAAAATAAAATGAAACCAAATGTTAAGGGGTGAAAAAAAAGCTCAATTAAGAAAATGGTCCAAAACAAAACAAATCGCAGTAAAAAGAATGATGATTAAATTTGATATAAATTTTAAATAAAACTAAATGTCAAGCGATAAAATTGAAAACAAAAATCAATTCAAAAAAGAATTCAAAACAAAATAAATAGTAATAAAAAGAAAGAGTATAAAATTTGATGCAAAAATAAAATGATCGGACACCTTTTATTTTTTGAAAACCAACATGAATCCCAATCAAAGGAAAGATAAAATAAAAAGAAGAAAAAAGAAAAAATTGGTAGAGTCTCGTGACCAATCGATCACCAACCCACGCCAGACAATTAAAAAGATTGGTGCACAATTTCCAACTTAACCGCGGACAATGGTGTTATGCCACTAGACAAAGTTGCACGTGCCGCTAGAGTATGATAGCTTCACACATATTGACGCGTGCGTTGCATGTACCGAAAAATTTGTCACACCTATTCTTTTTAGTATGTGGAATTATGTTTGGTGTCAAATTGGATCCCTCAAGCCTTAGTTTTTTTAAATCAATAAAATTAAATTTTATTTTGTAAAACTAAGCATCAAATGCATGTTAGAATTTTTCCATCACATCATGGGATCCCCATGTATATGCAACTGAAAAAAAAAACTATCAATTCTAATAATGATAATAAAAAAAAAAACTCAATGTAAAAAGATCAAATTGAAAAACAAAAAATAGAAAAAAGGGTTGAATTTCTCCCCTTCTCGTGCAATTCAATCCCTGGTGTCTGCAAGAAAAAAAGTGTTCAATACCTGTCCAATGTTCAAATTAAGTTGTTACTTTAATTTTTTTTATTCAATTCAATTTTTTCAAATCAAGCATCAACCAAGAACTAATTTTCTTGTTTTACACCACGAGTAACCAATACCAAGCCAAACAAACATAGACAATTAACTTCAATTCCAAATTAATAAAGGATCAATTAAAAAAAATAAGTCAATGAAAAAAAAACAATGTTTGAATCACAATGTTTCCTCTCACAGAGCACAATACATCATCGAGCTCTTTTATTTTATTTTATATAATTAGCGTTAGCTACTCTTTTTTTTAATGATTTATTGGTATGATATATTTTTCAATTTATTTTATTAAACGCAAGCATCAACTTTACAATTCTCAATTAAAAAAATCTTATGGTACTAAAAACATGCTCACAACACCTAAACCTTATTCTTTTAGTTTAGAAATTAACTTGAAATCTTACCCGGGATGTAACTCGGTACTTAACTAGTGTAAAACTAAATTGTTGATGTTTTCGCTGTAAAAATGATTTTCTTCACAATTTTCAATAACATCAAGAGATTGCAACTTTACAATCATTTTGGTTTGTATATCTCTAACAAAATTAAAGGAAATTTCTTGTTTGTGAAAATCTCATATCACTTGAAAGATTCTAGGATGAACAAAGTGGCATATAAGCATAGTTGTTAAATTCATCCTGATTAGATAGAATCTAAAATTTAACCGAAGTTAGGTTTTATGTTGAAATTATTGTTATTAAATTAATCAATAACACAGTAATCCAAACTGTTTATGAATCAGTCCCCAATTGGAGAAGACAACCCTGCATATAAGACACATCTCAATTGGCCACGTGAGTGTACAACATATAAGCCGAAAAAGGGTGATGAAAATCCATGCGTCTTCCCATTCAAGCCATTCCTTTTTTAATCCGACTTATTTTAATCGGTTAAAGTGTCAACTGAAAATAAAATATTAAAAAAAACGTGAATTTTAGCGATTTTTCTCTTAAATTTTCAATTCTAATATTTTCCCTTCTTTCCACCCCTCTTTTCTAACTAGATTATGTAAAAGGTGGTTTGAGTTTTGATTTCCTATATATCCTGCTCTCTTGTCTAACCGATCTTTTGTTTGCCCTCCCAATCACGGCGTCCAAAAACAAGATCTCCCGTATCCTCCTCCCACCCAACATTGATCACCTGAATGGCCCCACCAAATTTGTGGTTCGAATGAAGGTATACGGTCGGGGATGAGAGCGAGGCAGAAAAACAGCCCATCTTCCTCATGACCCAATATGGTAGTGTCATGAGTAGCAGCTGCTTGTCATGTCTTGTTTTAGCACAGCGACATCAGCTGCCCTACCAAAAACACAAAGCGACATCAGCTGCCCTACCAAAAACACAAAGGAATAACTGCGGCCAACCATTCAGGCTCGGAAAGAGCAAAATGAAGGGGTAAATAAGCACAAGTGAGAGAACCATCGCCACATTCCAAGAGGTGAAAACCATGTCCGGGAACTTGTTTCTACTAATAAAAAATGACTACCTTTTAAAACTTATTAATCACTACATAAAAAGAAAAAAAAGAAGAATATACACGGAGATCCTATTATCCTAATTCTCCTGATCTGGGCAACTATGACAGACATAATTTGGGTCTGATGCTGAAAACTATTCTAGTGCACTAAGTGCATCATATAACTCACCAGCACAGCACCCACTAGGTGGTTACCATTAGAGCTACAGCTAATTACATAACATCACAGTGACCCTCTAGTTGATAAGCTCCAGTACATACCCAACCTCAACCAAGTAAAACCAGCAAAGACCTAGAGCAAGCAAGCATCAAAGGTCCAGTATTGGGTTCTTCTACTCCTGCTAGCAACTTTAAGCATAGTGCCTACTCACCATTCTGTCCATCACTTACGACGTGCTGCATTTGCATGCTGCTGAGCTTTACTCTCAATCCTGATCCTATCAGCATACATGGGCAGGCAAATGATCTCATAAATCTCATTCAACAACACATCCTCTGTTATATTGTCATTGATGCTTCGCATCACCTATGTTGTGCATCAGAAAGAAGCTTCATTTAGTCCACTTGAGGAATTCATCAAATGCATCAGTGTGAAATTGATATGATATTAGCATATAGGTTAAAGCATGGCAAATACACGAGACATACATAAATAAGAATTGATATATACATACAGATATGATCGCATATAAAGGTGATAGAACAGACCTTCTTGTAGGTATTGAAATCATTTGGTGTTGATTTATCAGTCCGGATCCGCATACAGACCCACACACGTTCCTCTGAATCCCATGAACACTCAACTATCTTCCCAGAGTATGAAGAGGGATCTAGAGCATCTGCAAGTTTTTAAGTCTTGAGATCAAGAATGAAAACAAAAAATGGAAAGCCAGTAAAAAAAACCAAGAAAAAAGAAAAGAAGAAAAAGTAGAAACATATAGCGAGCCAGGAACATGCCCAGAGGAAGAGATACAGGAATATGTGAAAAATGGATTTCAGCTCAAAGCAATGGACACCAATACAAATTGCTTGCATTAACAAGAGATACAGTAACTACCAATATGAATGGCAAACTACCACTATCCAAAAACAGAAGACCAAGTATATGATTAGCAACAGCTGAAATAGGTTATCAATTGAAATCCCAGTGTTTTCAGTATTAATGCAAGGGTTGCATATATTCAAGATTTTTGATAGTAGAATGAAACACATGACATCAAAAGAAAGTTTGGAGGCATGAAAAATCACACCAACCTTTGAAGGAAACTCGGTGGCCTTCCATCAGTTTCTTTTTCCCTCGCTCGTGCAGATAAAGCAACTGACGATCATCATCATCAACCTGCAACACATGTATTTTCACATCAGGATGAAAACATTAAATGAGAATTTCCAGTCAATAAGGCAGAGGGATGAAGATGGAAAAGCACCAAAACATCAAAGAAAAACAGCTAGGTTGGTGGTGAGGTTGACAGACACACCTCAAATAGAAAGTCAACTGAGTTCATTTCAGGATATTTCCACTTCAGAAGGCCTTCATGAGTGCGAGTAACATAGGGATCATCCCAACCCTGGCACATAATATCATGAGTAATCTCTTGTTCACACCAGGATAATTACACTATAAAAGCATATGACAAGACAAGTCTTTCCCTGTATGATATGTAAGAGGTGTAATGTTCACAATTTTCAGGTGGTGATTGTACATGATATTTGTTAGATCATTGACCACGAGCTTCAATATTGGATAAAAATTCTAAAAATATTTTAGAACGAAAATCTCCAGTGGAAGGGTTGTGCAAAAAGTTCACAAGCAATCCTAATCACCTGAAAAATAAGACCATCTGCATCATGTGAAAGCCTTGGAATAAATTCCTTTAGGACCTTGGTAACAGTAGAAAGCAGCCAGAAATCCTTTCTTCTCACCTGGTAAACAATTCAAAAAAACATCATTAGGTAATAACATAAAAGAGGAAAAGCATCATATATTGCAAATTCAATAAATTTTCTTCTCATACCCTGAAGGGTTCCAGGTCATATCTATAATTTGGATTTCGACTCTGGTAAATACTTTGGCGTTCAGTATTTCGGGGCTCAATCACTTCTTTTTCAAGCATCTTCCATCGTTCATGAAAGGGCCGCTTCAGAAATTTTGGATCAACGAAGCTCATAATTAGTAGATGGAATGAAGAACATTAGGGGAAAAGCATTTAATGAGATTGATGGTATACAGTATACTGTGGTATGTATTCCTGAAACAGGCACAGCATATTCATCTAAATGTATGATTCTAATTACTCAAAATACTCCAAAATATATAGCTGAAAATCAGTAAAACATAATTCAGAAGAGATCATTCCAAATAAAAACAGAAAAGGCCATTTGAGTATGATTTGCTCCTCCTTTTTACTCCTGGCAAACAAAATTAATTGCCAAACATTTGCTGATCAATTAAAAAAAGTTATCAAAGGACTAGCATACAAACAGCTTTCTCCACATTCCCAGTTATTCTTCGTGTTGTTTGGTAGCTCATATTGGGGCCCACGTAGTTAATTAACCTGCTTCCTATCACTTGTTGCACTTGTAGCAAATGATTAGCATCAGCACTCGAGAGATCCGACCCAATTAGTCTAGATAGGATAAAAAAAGTCTGCATTTATTTTTTCAAGCCATTCCAAACAAAATGAAGCTTATTACAAAGCTGCAACAGGGTGAGAACTATTTCCATCAGCCAGCTTTGAACAAAAGCCTCATGTAGCCCTGCTTAGTGCTGATTTTAATGTTAAAATACACAAATAGAAAAATCCTCTCCCCTTCAAATCATCCCTAAATTTCAGGCAAGTAAACCTATATCTTTATACCATATTGGATCTAAAAATATCAGTGCATCCCCAAATGTAAGCCAGAGATGGGGATGATGTTCAAGAATGAACTGACAAAAGGTTGCCACAGAAAGGTATAAATAATTAAGCATTTCTGCCAACGGCACATGAATGCACTTCATGATTGCACAATATCAATCAGGGTTGCACCACCAGGGGCAGATCCAAAGTGGGGAGATTAGTCCACATTGCCCACTGCCCCCACAAATTACACCATTTTTCATGTAGTTCACCCCTAGATCAAAGATTGATTTTAGCCCTCGTTAGATGACCAAATATTGCTCCCAGCACTTGACTTAAAATACAGAAATAAATAGCTCTCACAAAAAGCCTGTGATGGTGCATTGCTTAGGGAAGAATGAAAACAAAACAATAAATGACTTTGTCTGCAGAAATAATGTTAATTTCCATAAATATCATTGTAAATCTAACCTCTATGACAGACACTTGGTTGACTGCCATCATATCATAGATAAGGTATCTTCTCTCCTGCTTCTGTGAGTCCGGCATAGTATCAATAATCATCTCTCCATCAAGTAATGTAAAGTGGTGCATCTTATCAGCTGGACCCTTAACAAAAAAAGACACAAGGAGTCATGTCAAAGATCATCCGAACAAGATGCCAACTATAATGATCAGTCTTGAAGCGAGAAACCATCCTAGAAGAAGAAATGCATAGTTACATACTTCATTGGTGTATCTACAAGGAAATCTCATCTGTACCCTTCGGAATTTAAAATTCCTATCTATCAAAAAGCACCCATCCACTGTAATTAACATCATGTATCTTGTTCCATCAGCCTTCCATGTTGCATAATAATAACGCTGCCTTAACAGCTGTAAGTTGTCCCTGCATGCCACAAAATTGAAATCCCATTCTTATGAAGTGATACTGAGAAGAAAATTGATAAAACAGCCCATAAGCTCAAGGAGCACTGTAGCTGAATTGGAATAAACTATAATGACCCGTGAACAAAACCATGTCTATTAATTCCTAATTTGAAAAGGGCAAAAAAGATAAAAAAAAATTGTTGAATTCAATATCAGTCTGCTGTAAAATTCAGGCTTCACTGCATTCATGGTAAAGCCAAAAAAACACAAATTTCCTTGTCGCAACCACAACATAAACAGCCATTTTGAGTTAAGCACATGGAAAGGTCTACATGGCCCACTTTTGCAGTTCCCACTGCCCACCCCCTTTAAAGAAAAGGTCAGATATCATATAGCATCAGTATCTTTAGACATTTTTCCACCATGATAGATACATATTCAAGCCACTCCAAAGTGGAAGCAAACAAAAATATATCTTATATATGAAGTGAACCGAGTTATGAATGATCGTTCATTATCTATTTCCCCTAAATATTATTCTTGCTGTAGTACATACAAGTGACAGCAACCTATTCAGTTGTTGATCGTAATGCCAGGACTTCAATTGCTCTACAACATTCTAGCTTCGCTTCTTCATTACTATAAGATTTATAGCTACCATGGAAAATTATCATATTTGATGGTTTCAAGTTCTTAACCTAAACCATAGGCATAGATATTAGGGTTATATATATATATATATATATATATATATATCCTTGCACATCTAAATCATAGCTTAAGAGCTAGCAATTTGAGGCACCTTTATTCCAAGTCGTAGAGATCTTAACAAACTGAAGCACCTCCACGTAATACATATAGCAAAGCATAACAAACAACACAAAATAACAATGATTGAAGAAAATGCAGTTTAACCTGCTGAGAGAAACGGGGTGTGATCCTGGGAATTGTGAATTTCCTCTTCCCTGAAATTCAAGAAAAAAGTCACTACAAACTAAATTCTTAATGAAGACATTTCAAGTTCAGGATTTTAACAATTTAAAAGCTATGAACAACATATTTTTTCACTTGTGATCTGGACACATTCCAAAATCAAAATTTGAACCTTTTTTACGTGAACATAAAAAAACAATTAATGGCATTTGTACATAAAACCTAGGAAGTGCAGGACGTGAAACAAAGAAAAGTAAAATAGAGCGAATCCCATTTCAGTCAGTTTTATTCAATTCAGAGATGACCAAAAGAAAATATTGATAAAGAATAAATAACATGAACTTAGAAGAACCAAAGACTTATATTTCTATGCAATAATTTCAACTAAGGAATTCACCCATTTTGACTGATTGTATCCATTTGGGATAATGCTAATTTTTTTTTTTAGAAAAAAAAGATAAGGTTTACAAAAAATGAGGTTCAAGAGAAAATGGTTTCTTTAGAAGTGTGGGATCAAACTAGGTATATGTAATACATGTAATCGTTATAAGTCAGCTTTCCTTTATAGATGTTTCTAAAAATGTTTTTAAAATCTGACTGAATCCAAGATACAAATGGTTGGCTTATGTTAAAGAAAGAAAGGAATGCATAAATGCAGTGTTAGGATAGTTATATGTGAAGATATATCTAATCCGCACACCTATTACTGAGAATCTGGATAGGGATTCCAATAAAAGCCCTTGTGTTTCATTCGTAACTGTGAATTAAATTCAATATTGAATAAATAAACTCAATCAAGAAAAAAGAACAAAGAACAAAGAGTTAGAATTTAAAGAATGGTTTGGAACAAAGAAAGAAATGGAAATACAAAAGGTCGTATGAATTCTGGGACGACATGATCAAGACAATACAAGACAATACATTTGTGCATACATGTAACTGGAGTAAAACAACATGGGTGCCACACCAAATCTAAGTTATCACAAATAAACAAGCAGCAGCATACAACAAAGCTTGAACAGAGGCAAAGAAATATTACATTCAACTTAAGTGCTTGGTAGCAAAACTGCCGCAGTGCATCCAGCTGGTCATTAGGTATTTCATCCCCCAGAACATCGTCATTTGTCATTATGACAGCCATCTCATGATTGCCCTGAAATGACAAATGGCATGCGCAAAATCTAAACAAACAGGACACTGCAATTTTCTACGGAAATTTAAGCTAAATGAGAGGCATTACTTCTGAATTCATGAAGCAAAAGAAAAAGAAAACGACATGAATCCCCTATCAACTTATTATAGCAATAAACTACCACCACATATTTCATTTCAAAAATTATCTAGATTACAGTTTACAGCTGGAAACATTTATGTTTGACTTATAAAGGAAGAATAACACCAACAGAAAACTAAAAATTTCAACCTAAACTCAGCATCGGTCTCTAATGCCTGCAACCTCCAAACATTTTCTTGCTAGTATGAAGTTAGTATAGAGCAAGAACATCCACTTCACAGCTTCCTAAACGGAATAACTGAGCTTTCTTAAGAAAAAAAAATTGAATAAAAAAGAGCTCTTTTAAAATTTTTTGATCATCCTTACTATATAGATCCAGAACATACAAAAAACCACATGGAAAAATTATGGGAAATAGTTCAATAACATGTAGCATTGCCATTTCTTAACTTTAAGAATGCGATAGAGAATAACATGTACTTGCCTATCATCAGACACCCATTATGTTATTGATGTAAAAAAAACCCCATCAAACTAGAACCTTCTAACTATAAAAGCACCACATTTTAAAATGTTCACTAGATTCAAGAGTCCTTCGGGCAGGCATAAAAGCTATCCTCCCTTGAAACACATGAAATAAAGAAAAAGATCCCCATCCAACTTGAAACCTAAGACATGTCATTTAACTCTAAAATGCTAGTAAAACTCAAGCAAAGCAAAGAAAAATATTCAACAACACAGAGGCTTTGGAATCAATTTCACATATTAGGATACTCAGAGTCACTATAACTAAGGCCCTTTTTTCCCTGACTTGTTACCAACTCCAAATGAGAGTTTGAAACTGACATGTAGTCAAGTACAATTGAGCAATTACCAACAATACATCTGTCACTATGTTTGCTGCCGCATTTTTCTTTGTGGGCCTAAATAATAATAGTACTCCTAATGCTGAAGTCAATAGTTCCAAAATCAGTTCTCAGGTAGAAACAGCAACATACACGCAAAACAACTCTCCACAACAACACCAGTTTATATCATGCCACCACAAAAAAATATGACAACTAGATGTTACATCAAAGAATTTGCATACATGCACGCTAGTAGCTGAACCTCCATCATCATCATCATCATCAGGCACTGCCTCACCATTGAGATCAAATTCAGAAGACCTCTTCCACTCTGGAGTTGGGGGGCAAACAACCGTTATTGGCCTTCTTTCATGATAGAATGAGTACAAGGCATCAATATAATCTGGCTTGTATATTCCTGGAGGACGTGCTTCAGCAAATATGTCTATTGCCTGCGCAATTAGCAAAAGAAATTTCAAAACAATGACTTGTAGAATAAAACCAACTGAGATACACGTGAAAGGAGACATTGGAAACTTACCTGAGTGACAGACATTGGTTGTGAACGCATTAAATAATGAGCTATCATATATCCTGTACGATTATGCCCATGTGTACAATGAACAAGAATATACTTCTTTGTATGTTTCTGACGCAAGAGGAATTGCATGACCTGAAAAAATGATGTACATGCAGGACTGTTGAGTACAATATTACACTCATTCAACATTGTGTGTTTAGGTATGAATGGTTCCTGAGATAAGGATATGCTGCCTTCACATGGATCACTAAATACCCCAGTTCACTGGGGTATTGTTGATTCTGTTAGGTTGGGAAGGGAGGGAGAGGGTGATGGTTTGACTTAGTGACAAGAAAGAATCACAATCAACCATTGCTTGCAACATATGCACATATAGACATACGAGGCATAGGCGTGCAAGCACACACATGCACATGGCATGTTCACAAGCAAACTTGTGCTCACATATGAGATTCTCAGTTCGTATATGATGCTCTATCCTGGCATTGTTTTCTACAACTAGAGGTTCAAAACAGTGATAGCTTAATAGCATAAAAGAGACATAAAACCTTAAAAACTACCATGAAACCAAGCTAATGGCCTGTGCAGCACACAAAATTTGGGAAAAAACATATATGCTACAAGAAGGTCCGGGGGAGGAAAAAACATGAAAAAACCTGAGAAGATATTGTAACAGAAGCATACCTCATAAACAAAGGTATTTACAGCTGTATTCTCTGGTACAGCATCACGCCCCTTGCAATATATCTGGAAAATCAAAGAAAAGAAGTTGATAATCAGGTGAGCAACTCCACAATAAAATTAGAGACTGAAGAAAATTAATATTGTCATTGCCAATTCACCTTGACATGCTTGATACCTTCTTTCTTCAAATCTACTGTTGAATAGTAGCGAGTAGTATTTGTCAAATCAATCACCAGACCAAGCTGAAAAATCAGTGGATAAACTTAGAATTATTCAAGATAATATTCTTTTTTCCTGCAGAGAAGAATTTATACTTCATTACTCATGGTAGCAAATTACAAATATTGCAACCTTAATTGTGTAGCAACATAACCCTGCTAAATTGTGGAACATTTCCTCTAATTTGGCTCTATAGATAGATGATACAGATGATTAAAAAAATGCCAGGTTATTGAGAAATTAATTGTGTGGTCATGACTAGTTTTCCCACTGATAGTAGATGAGATTTACTAGGAAGCAAAGGAGGTAAAAATGACTTTTAAGTTCAAAGTACTTACTTTCCTTCCTAAAACTCTTTGTTGATGAATGACTTGTTTAAAGGAGTATCTTTTACCAGGAGGAATGCAGTCATTGTAAGCTTCACCGAGTGGAACCTTAGAAGGAACGATACAATTTATTTCCTGGCCAAATGCAGGACAGTCCAACCAGCCTGCAGTTATGGATAGCAAATTATTGAATGAAAGTAATGATACCTAAGATGAAACAAACAGTGTCCTTAAACTAAGGAAAGCATATGAAAAACTGCAGAAACATAGACTAATCAAATGCTTAGAGATATAGTGAAGGGTTAAAAGGATAAAGGAAGAAGACGACAGCTCAGAGAACCATTCAATAATATCTTTTTATTCTCTTTCCCCCCCTTCTCTGAGTTCTTAAGCTAACAAAGACAATATCCAATCCTCCCCTACTGCAGCTTTGCAATGAGGAATACTACCATGCCAAATACCCATCAGCAGAACCATTCACTAGTATCAACAATACAAGATGACGACTAGGTTTCTAATATTTGTCGCTAAAACTATGTTTTATTGACAAAGGGTCCTCAGCCAAGGGAATCACCGCAGTAATATAAGACAAAACTATGACTGACTTCCAGGGAATAGCTCATAAGCATAATCATCTCCAGTACACTTAATTCATTAATTTCGGGTTTTGAGAAATCAATGTCTGTAACAGTAATAAAAAAAAAAGCACAGCACAGTCTTGTTATTACCTTGATAATGTAGGATGGGAATAGAAGGTAAGGGAGGAGATACGGAAAGAAATGTAAGTGATAAAACAGAGAAGCAGGAAGAAAATGTCAAGTTCTTTCAATAGTCAACAGCTAATTGTCAATCACTAAATAAGTTCCGTTTAAACATAGGATGTGCTCTTATATGGATGCCAAAACTAAACCAAATAGAAATAAGAATTCCTGAAGAGGAAAATTGAAGCAACCAATACTGAAAAGGAAAAACATGAATTCTTGAATCAATACTACTGTGATAGGAAATAAAGCCAAACTCCTAAGTAAATAATATGCCTAACATCTAAGATTCTAAACAACCATGTAACTAAAGAGCAATCTTTCAAATGTTGCATGTAAACCACCTTCTTGCTAAGCATTTTGGACATCAAAATTGGTGAAGAGCTAATGATTAAGATCTCTGAGACTCCCATCCTGCGGCCAATCCCAAACAATGGAGGAATAGTTGTGGTGGCCTAAAGATACCCACAAATACCCCACTGCTTATAAATATCAAAAGAAAAATGACAATTGTTTCATAGCCCTTTTTTCATTTTCAGTAGCAAGCCAGATCCACCAGGTTACGAATTTAACCATCAAACAATCCAACAATAGATTGATATTCAGAAATGTAGTGAGGCAGTATCATACACCTCTAATAGATAACTAATTCCATAGAACAATGGTTTCTGTAAACACCATTTAAAACCATCATAATGCAAGCCACATAAACCATTTCTGCATAGAGCAATTAGACAAGAAATTTACCAGGAGGAAGTTTGCTTTTATCATATGATTTATAGTGTTTAGATGGAAAGAATTGATCATGCACTGGTTGCCGAGACACATGTACAGGTCTGTCATCCGAGCATTCATTTCTCAAACGCTTACGTCTTTCTTCACGTTCCTAATCAAGATGAACATAAGATCAACAACCATGCATATAAATGGAAGACAAACAAATGCCCCAATGCCATTATATTAATCATCAAAAAAACATAAAAGGAAAAAAGAGAACCCAGATGTGGGAATGAGCAAGGGAGGGAAACAAAATGTCATCTTACACACAAGTCCACAAAATATGTTGGTACTCAAAACATTTAAACCCAATCAAATAGAGAGTGCCTATGCTTCAGTATTCAAAAACTTCAAGGCATTCCATTTCACAGCACTAAAGATAGTAATGACAACATGTTAGTTGAAGGGAAGTTTTGTGTGCACTCTATAGCTACAGAATAGTCACTATTTTCCTTTGGGACTTGATGATCACAAACAAGTCTTTAATTGTTAAGTTTACTAGCTTTACACTCTTCTCTCCATCTGCCAGGCTTTAAGATTAAACAGCCATTATATCCATAATGAAGCTAAATTTCCACACCTTTGTTCCTAATGTGCTTGCATAATTGCATTTGTATATTAACCAGGAAAAAGTGATAAATTGATTACATTATAAGATCCTCATCCTCAAGTTCCTGCAACTGTTAAAGACTAACAACAACTGAAGCAGAAAAGTAATACATCCTACGGCACAAACCCATTCCCAGTATCAAAGTGCCACTCACCAGAGAAAACAACAAAAATATGATTTATAACTTCATAAAATCTTAAAATGATCTCCATATTCAATCAAAATACTTAATCCAGTTGCTATAATATAACAAATTGGGGCCCATTGCCAACGTTCCATGCAGCGACGGCAACTTCAAATCCTGTTTCCTGATAAAATATAGCAGTCACAAGGTTGGAATGACTGTTCAGATTACTGAATGATTCTTTACATATAACCAAACCACTTAGGAGTCATAAAAAGAGCCGTCATGTAAAAAAACCAGATACAAACATCACAGCAATATATTTCATTCTTCCAGAATAGCAAAGCTCTGATAAAATCTTTCCTGATTATTATCATTCACCAAAGTAACGCCATAATTTGGAACAAAAGTCGATTCTTCTAATGCAAAATACTGGAAACAGAAAGGAAGAATAGAATTTAAAAATACCCTGCGGGCAGTTTCGACAGCAGACTCTGACCGTTCACCAGCAGCACTGTATTCTTCTACGTGCCCTTCAGAATTATCTTCGTCGCCTTCAGGTACCGGCGACACATTTAAATCCATGGTAACAACCATTCAACATTTACCAGCATGAAAAATATCAAATTCTCTTCTTATAACAGCAGCACCTACTGTTGCAAAACCAAATTAACATATTAAATCACCAATTAAACTAAGTATCAAGTTTTGAGGTTGACCTAAAATCTAATAAAACAAAAGTACCTAACTCCTTTTGAGTAATTATAATTTTTTTTTCTAAACCAACTGATTGCACCCTAAATAATAAAATCAGAGAGTGGAAAGGATTTCTAGAAAGCGAGAAGTGAAGAAGAGTTCAGAACCTCACCATTATCAAGAAATCGAGGATAAATCAGGGTCTAAAGGACTAGACAGTGCAGGTTAAGTAGGTGTGGCACAGGGTCTCGGCCGATCAAAACCCTAGAATTATGGAGCGGGAGTTTTATGCGTACATTTCTGCTTGAAATCTTTTTCGGGTTCGAAACCCTAGAGAGAAAGAGGGGTGGGGTTTGTTTGCTTAGAGAGAGACAGGGCGAAGTGAAGATGTGTTTGTTTTTTTCTCTCTTTTTTTTATTTAATTATCAAACCCATGTCGAGAGAGACATCACGAGAGAGAGAGAGAGAGCGAGGAGACGAAATTCACGAATCGGAGCTAAAGTATTCAAGGGGATAAATAAATAGAAAAATACTAGGATTATTTTATTATTCAGCCGTGCTTAAATGGAACACAAAAGTTATATATTAACAATTATTAATATTAATTAACAAATGAAAGGATTGCCCACACTCATGAAATAGTGTTTTTTATTATTTAGGTTTTTTTCTTTTTAATTTTATCCTTTAACAATATAATTTTTTAATTTATTTTATTTTACTTTCATTCTTTAATATTATATTATTTTAAAAATTATATTTTATAATTTTTCTTAATTTATTTTATGTGGAGTTATCGTAGTCTCATGATTTTTTTTAATTTCAATATTTGGTATTGAAAGTATTAAAAATGGAGTTTAATAATTTATTTATTTTATTTTTATGAAGTTAGCCTTGGGTAACTTGAATTTGTATTTTTTTTTCCTTTTATTTGATCTTATTTTTCAACTTTATTCTTCAATATTGCATTGGTTAGAAATTGAGTTTCATGATTTTTTTTATTTGTTTTTTATGATATTATCCTAATCACATTATCTGAATTGTGGGTTTGGCAAGTTAACTCAGGTTGACTTGGATAGTTTTTTTGTTGTTTTTTAATTTAATATATTTTTCAATTATATCCTTCAACATTGGGTTAATCATTAATTGATCTTTATAATTTATTTTGATTTATTTTCTACAAAGCTATCATTGTCTTATTACATGGGTTGTAGATTTGACAGATTAATCTAGGTCAATTCAATATATCATCATTTCAATATTTGAAAAAAAAATTGACATCCAATATGTGATTGTATCAATATTTAAAAAAGATGTTGCCCAACATGCATTATTTTTTGAGTTCATGATTATTTTTTTTTATTAGAAAGCATGTTAGCAACGCTTGGATTTTTTTATGTTAAAAAAGTTAGTTTGACCTTCAACATTGTGCAAACCGATCATCTAGTAAAGAAACTAAAAACAAAATATACATTCTTTATAGAAACAACATTCTTGTGATTTTTTAAAACTCTTCATCTTTTCTTTTCTTTTTTACATGTTGCACAATTGTGTTGTTATTTATACATCTTTTCTTAACTTAGGATTCATCCACGTTAGTGTAAAAGAATTACTAATGTTGTGACATGTTTTTCTTTTTTTTTTTCTCCTAATAGCCACCATCCCTTTGTTCTTATCTTAGAAGATAGTAGAAGTTTACTTCGATCAGATTTTATATGCTTATGGTTCTTTTTCCATATCAATAATAAAAAACACAAAAAAAACATCTTTCAAATTTAATCTCAATTTCAGGTTTTAAATATATGGATTCACAATCAAAGGCAACCCACAATGGTATCATCAATGGTTGTTATTGAATTGTAACAAATCCATCGTCTAACACAACCCACATGTTTTACAGCCTCTCTTTAGATTTAGTTAACATGACCTTGGATGGAGAAGTAGGTCGATAGTTCTGTTTATTTGCCTTGTGCTTTTCACCTCTTCTGGTTTTATGTTTCTTCATTTTTCTTATGTTTTGGGATTTTCTTAGCGTTTATATGGTTTCACATAATCTATTCTTTTCCTCTTCTTTTTCCACCTTCTCTACCATTAACGAAAGAAACAATCTGCTCATAAATTTTATGTTTCTTTAGGTGGGATGTGTTAGTAGATAGATGTGTTATTTTGTTTAAGTTTTTGGCATGATGGTGGTCCTCTATAAACAATTATTTTAATTCATTAAAGCTTCCATGTCAAATTAAAATATATGTTTTTATAAAATCTCGAATGCGATCATTATTTTCTTATTCCTTGACCTTTAGAATAAAGATATTTTTACACGGATTTGGTATTTTTCCTCTGATTTGGTTTGCCCTGAAGGATGGTCCTAGCATAAATTCATAAGACATGGTTGCTCAGTTATTCCATATGGTTGTTGGTTTTTCGATTTAAGTTGTGTTGGTCTTTGAAATGAAAGTTTCTAGAATTTTGCTTATGCCAATTTTGATTGTGTGCTCTTACTCCAGATTTATTTACTACTTGACCCAATAAAGTTTGCTAAAAAAATCTATGCTTGTTAATTTATGAATATCTCATGATTTTCATTATCATGTCTTGCTTCTTTTAGCAATTATAGGACTTGTATTGTAGTACTTAAATGCCCTTAAATATGAGTTTTTTTCATCATGTTTGCTTTATGCTTTGGTTTAAAAGCTTAATCATGTTATGACTATGCATCTAACATCTTTTACCACATTATTCATCATTATTTACACCCTTTTACCCCAATTTAATAATAAAAAATGAAAAGGAGACCTACACATGTAAAACTCAATAAAACATTATAGCAAATCCTTGATATGATGAGAATGTTAGCTTTAACCAAACTATTATAGTGTACGAATGCATATGTAAGCAATTTTGGTTCACAAGTTGAACACCTCATTCTTGTCTTTAAAAACACTAAAAAAAGTAGATTTGAGGAAACAAAATCTACCAATATATTTATATCAAAATGGTTGGACATGGCATAAAGTTTTTTTTATTTCTTTTGGATAAAACTAATTACAATATTAGGTATAATTCTTTTTAACTGGGTTTGAATTTACTAGTTTTGCCTAAGTTTAAAAATGCTTTCCTCGCAACATTTATGTCTTTATATTCAGGTGACCATTTGCTTTTTTACTTCTCTAAGAAGTGTAATCTTTTTTCAACATAAAATCCCTAAGTTGAAATTCTCTAATACATACCATTTTATTATAAGCCTTGGCAATCTTTTTTTATAAAACAAACCATGATAAATGGTAATCAATCTTTTTCTACTAATCAGATTCAATTATTCATACCAGACCCTAACCCATTTTGATTCATCATGTTATGCTTCTTTTGATATCCTCAAATATGAGATTTCAACCTCTAAAGGTAAAATTGCTTTAATCCCATATGTTAAAGAATACGAGGTTGCTCTTGTGGATGTCTTTACTATTGTTTGGTAGACTAACAAGGTACAAGGAAGCATTTATGCCATTCTCTATGGTTAATCACCATCTTTTCAATTATTTTCTTGATGTTTTTGTTATTTGTTGTGTCATTCATCTTAGAATGATAAGAAGAGAAATTCAAGTTTCTCACCTTCTACCAGGTGTATAAATTTAAAATCATCTTACCATTAAATTTTTAGCATTATTAGTGATGATGGTTGATGGAGCACCGTATCGATAAATGATGTTATTCTTTATTAATTAACTAACCACTCGTTGAGTAATATTGGTGTAAGAATATGCTTTTATCCACTTGGTAAAGTAGTCAATAGTCATTAAAATAAAACAATGATCATTGTTAGCCTTTGAATTGATAGGACTAATTTTGTCTAGCCCCTATATTGAGAAAGGCTATGGTGACACCATATTACACATGGGCATAGGTAAAGCATTGATTTTATCATAATACACCTGACATTTGTGGCATTTATAAACATGTTTGATGCAATCATTTTCCATAGTTATCCAAAAGTAACCATTTTTGTATTTATCATGCCATCATAACCTTATTAGCATAAACACTTTCATGAATTTCTTCTATTACTTTATCTAAATATCTAAGAAAAGTATTATCAAACCCTTTTTTGTACAAAATCCCTCCATCTAAGGAGAAATTTATGGCTAACCAGCACATAGTTTTCTTATATATCCTGGTAGCTTTATCAGGATATTCTTGATTCTTAAGGAAATTTTTGATATCATGATACTAAGGTTCCTCCTTTGTTTCCTTATCAATGTGGACACAATCAATAACTAGAAAATTCTTTAATTCGATGCAAAAAAGTTGTACTTGGACCTCCATCATCGAGTTGAGCCATCAAAACTACAGTTATGAAGCATTGCCAAACTAATTCTTTTCCTTCCTCAAGTGTGTGAACTCAATTTCTTCAAATTCCTCTTCTAATTTGGTGAGGTATTTATGGTAAAAAACTAGCCCTTCATCTTTAGTTTTTCATTCACCTGTAACTTAATATATAATTAGAATGGAATCCTCGTACATTTTTAACTTCTTCATTTTTAACTTCTAAGTCATTTATAACCCTTAATACATTTTTCATATATAGTTATGTTGTTAATATAAGTGATTGTAGCTTGATTGCAACTAGATACTGTTTTTTTTTCAAGAGAGATGATGATTGCTCTAATACTATTTCTAAATACACTAACAGCTCCATTAAAATACATTATTTACAAATCACTTTTAACCCTTGTTTAGGTTTTAAGACTAAAATATATTTAACATAAATTCAAAATTCAATGGCTTGTAATCATCAACCGTATATTATTTACTAAGTGATCAATAATAACACTTCATTTTTTTCCAAATTATATAAGCAATATTGTATTCAGTTAAGGACACCTGCCAACATGCAAATCTATTGGATAAATAAGATTTTTCAATAAGGTATTTCAAGGTGTAATAAAATATATATTGCCTGAGACACTTTGTATACTACATTAAAGCACAATAAGTCTTCTTTGCAGTATTATACCGGGATTCATGTTTAGTAAACTTTTTGCTCAAATAGTAAATGACTTGTTTTTTTCTTTTAGAATCATCGTTTTGACTTAACATGCAACCCACAACATTATCTATAACTATTAAGTATAAAATTAGGTACCAATATCAGTGGCTTCTATAAGTACTATTTTATCTTCTCAAAAGCTTTTTAACATTTCTTATCCCAAGTCCCAAGGTTTTTCTTGTAAAGTAATCGGAAGATTGGCTCATATATAGCAATAAGTTATGAAATAAACCTAGCAATATAATTAAACATTTCAAGGAAACTTCAAACCTCCTTCTCTACAGTAGGCACGAACAAAACTTAGATATCTTTGATCTTTTCTAGATATATTTTATTTCTTTTTTCTCTTACTATAAATTCTAATAACTTTCAAGATTTGACTCCAAACGAACACTTGGCTAGATTAAGCTTTAACTTGTACCTCCTTAGTCTTTTAAACAACTTACTTAACACTTGTATGTGATCTTAATCCTTTATTGATTTGGCAATCATGTCATCAAAATACATCTTGATCTTCTTGTGTATCATACAATTAATAGAGTTACTATTGCCTATTAATATATAGCCCTGACATTCTTTAATTCAAATGACATAACTTTGTTGCAAAATGTTTCCCGATAAGTAATTAAGGTGATTTTTTCTTTATCCTCTACCATTTTGATTCGGTTATACCGATAAAACCTATTCATAAAGGAGTATGTTGCACTTTTATCCATATTGTCTACCAAGATGTTTATGTATAGTAACAAGAAATCATCTTATAGGTTTGCATCGTTCAGATTATGATAATTCAAACACATCTTGATCCTTTCATCATTTTGTCTTATTAACACAATGTTGGATACCCATAACGAATACTTTATAACTTCAATAAAACTTGCACTCAATTGTGTATAAATTTCATCCTTAAATTTTAATGGTAGTTTTAGTCCTAATCTCATTAGTTTATGCTTTATAGGTTTGGAATTTACAAGCAAAGAAATCTTGTGCATTATAATATCAATGTCTAATCCTAGCATATCATTGTAGGACCATGCAAAAACATTGGAATATCAACTCAATAAATCAATCAACCTTTTTTTTCTTATATTGAAACTAAAATGCTTATTTTAAGTTCTTGCTTATTCTCTTCGGTGCCAATGTCTATTATTAATTCATCTTAGTATGATAAAACAACATGTTCTAATTGTTCTATCAACTTAATGAATTTCTCAATTACAATTGTCTTATCCTCCAAATCATTTTCATTTATAATGATTAATTATTGAAGATGCCAAACATTTTTAATGTGAATATTTGATGGTGATCATTTTTAAGATCTCTAAAATAGAAAAATGGAAATGAAAACATTTTTATTAAAACTTAAAAACTTAAACAATATATCCATACAATAAGAATAACCTGATTAAGGCTAGGTTCAATACAAAATATTTATTTTTAGCATTTTAACCCTAATACTGAAAATTAAGGAAATGTTATAATGAATCACTTCATCTTGATGATTGTTGGAACCTTTTTTTCGTCCTCCCATTTGCCAAACTTTTCTCTAGAAGTGAACTTCTTGACAAATGAATCAGCCTCAACTCTGTCCTCTACTGTGTTAATGGTCAATAGTGGCGTCATAACAACTCTAGATCTTTCTCTAGCAGCTTTAATTCTTTCATAAGTAAAGTATAGCCCATGATTTTTTTACATGGCTGGATGACATGCCTCAAACAAGGAAGTATATCTTAGATATATGGAATTACCATCTTTAAATCATTGGGTTCACGTCCCTCCATTTTAGCCATTATTCTATCATTCCTTTTCTACATTATCATCTGAAAATATTTTCAACAATGTCAGAATCCCAGGCCAAATCAATAATTATTATATATTTCTAGCTTGAATTTGAATAAATCATCTCTATCGAGAGATTCAAGTTCCATCTTGCTTTGGACCATGCATTTAGTCGTCATCCTTGTAGCTTAAGATAATTTTGACCTTTCAATGAATGCATTTTTAGGGATCAAATTGCTGTTGATAGTTTAAAAAAAAATACAAATTACCATTGTGAGTTCCTTTATATTATATATAGAGGACATAGGTATTCCTTAACAATGTTAAATGTTCTTCAACTTTTACAATCACCAATTACCTTTTAGCTATGTATTTAACCATTTAATGTAATAAAATGGCCACTGCCCTAAAAAAGTGCAACAAAGGCTTTCCCAATAACATGTTGTATGTTGATTGAATATCAA
>Ga0325405_1000853_pt1 | contig 30026 bp, 9 predicted proteins | sample PopdelMetagenome_21_FD_205663 | JGI IMG/M metagenome (GOLD analysis project Ga0325405, IMG submission 205663) | Populus deltoides microbial communities from Bellville, Georgia, United States - Xylem-Control-R2 | ecosystem: Host-associated > Plants > Phyllosphere > Stem > Wood/Secondary xylem... | reverse complement strand
ATATAACATATTTATATATATATATATATATATATATATATATATATATATATATATATATATATATATATTACACATACGTTATAACAAGAAAATTTTTGGAATTAATTTTTTAACTAAATATACAATTATAAAAAATAAGAAAAGATAGTTAATAAAACCATGATGTAAAAATGCATTTTATTTTTCAAAACTATCTTTTATGATTCATTATTCATGTAATATTTTCTTATAAGAACCATAATTAATTGAATAAAAAGTAAAAGAAATTCAAAAATAAATATATTTGATAACTATAATAACTTGAACTTTATTTTTATAGAATTTTCACGAGCACAAAAATTTAGAAAATAAAATGGATATATATGAAGTTCATATAAAATGATAAACAAAATGATTGCTAATAGCACAAAAATAAGGCAAGAATCTCGTTTAAAAATTATTGTTGAATTTATTGATATCTAGTGAAATAATATATTAAATATAATATTATTTATTCAATTATAAGTAATCTTGATCAAATTTTAAGAAAAAACATTATAAAAAAAAAATCAAGTTGGGCTATACAAAAACATCGCTTCCTAATATAATATTCATTTGAAAAACAAATTCAAAACCATATAATGGAACAATTCTTAGTTATTTAATTTCTTTAATTTTATTAAATAAATAAAGGCCTTTTAAAATAGCCTAGTTATCTTATCGTAAGGGGCACGCTTGTAACCCAAACAATAGGTCATGCAACTTTCTAGATCATTGATTCTTTGATAAAAATTTATTTATTTTTATTATAATTTTGTTGGATGTTAGATAATAATATTTTTGCATAATTAAAATATAATTTTTTAGAGTACAATGATGCAACGTGCAATTCGTGTAACAAAGACCATACCTAACGTCATATTTAGCTATTGATTCAAAATAAAAGAGTAAGGTATTTTGGATTAAAGGGATATCCTAAATAAATGAAAGAAAAAACTTTTATAAAACTATTTGAAGGATAAATTTATTTTTATATTTTTATTTTTATTCTTTTAACTAAATACTAGTTATTTGATTCGCGTTTCGTCATGTGTTACTTACTTTTTTTGACAAAAAATAAATATGCAAGCTTTTTAAATATTTTATTTTAATTAAATACATTGAGAACTAGGTGGGGCAATAAATATATAAAATAAATAGTTAGCATGTCTATTCAATTCACCTAATTACAGGTTAAATAATTTTTTCTAACGTAAAAGAATTAATGTGTAGTTGTTATTAACACATTTTATTTTTACATTAAGTAAAAAATATAATCATGAATCATAAAATTGATGCTTACATATATAAAATTTAATAACAATCATATGCCTTAAAAATATATATAAGATTTCAAGCTACTCTTTTAGATAGATAAAAAGGAAAATATTGTTGCAATTGTTACAGTTAAACAATATTATTTCCTTAGTATGTGTAGAATAATTTTTCAGAAAACAAAAGGTGTAAAGAAAAAAAATTATAAAATAATAATAAAAGAATAATGATAAGCAAAAAAGGTATAAATAGGCCAAGTGTAAAGAATAAACAATAATATTTTTTCAAAAAAAGTATAAAGAAAAAAAACTAAAAATACTTTTTAAAAAATAATGATAAATAGATGAAGTATAAAATGAAAAAAAAACCACCAGTAAAAATGGAAAAAAAAAATTCAAGAAAAACTTGTTTTTAAAATAAAATTAAATAAATAAAATAAAAATAAAAATTTACAATTATATCACCCCTACCGTAATGCTACATCAACACCACTTACTATAATATCCAAAATAATTAAAATCTCAAACATAATTATAAAATCACCATCTTTTTAGGGAGATTGTGTTTTCTTTTAGTTTATTACTAGATGATTAACCTGACACTGCGAGTCAAATCAATTTTTTTTAATATAAAAAAAATTTATTTAAATGTTGCTAATGGATTTTTCCTAGCCAAAAAAATTTAATCGTGTGAGGGTTTACCTGATATAACCTAGTTGACTTTACTTGTCCAAAAACAACTCATACAACCTCTGAAAATAAATTTTGACTAAATAAAAGTTCAAGATGATATCTCTTTTAATTTTGAAATAACAACATGTTGGATTGACTTTAGACAACTCAGGTTAACGTGTCAAATTCATGATCCAAGTTATGAGATTATGACAATCCTATAGAAAGCAAATCAAAATAAATTATTAAGCCTAATTCCCAATTAACTCAATATTGAAAAATAAAATTAAAAAAAAACTTAAAAAATAACATGGGTTAACATGTCAAACTTGTAACCCAGTTTATAAAACTGAGATAATTCCATGAAGAGAAAATAAAAACAAATAACAAACTTCAATCCCTAACCAGCTCGATATTGATGGATTATGTCATAACCCAATTTTGAGTTATTTCTTAAAATTTATTTTTTTTTCAAAATAAAAATCAAAAAAATAAAATAAAGGCTAACAATATGGAGAAAACAGGTTGGGAAATCAAGTTGCAATTTTGAAGAAAATTCAAGGCCTAATTGTACCCTCATTATACCCAAAAATGGAGAAAAACAATGCAAATTCAAGGTCAAAATAAAAGATTATTGAATGAATTTGCATAAGAATTAAGTTCAAAGACAATTAAATTTTTAATATGCCAATTTAATTTAATCATAGGCCAAATTGAATTTTAATTATATTTAAGAATTAATTTGGGTCCAATTGAAGAATTTAATTAAGTGCAAATACTTAATTATACTTTAAATGGGTCAAATTAATTTTATTAAAGGCATAATTGGTGAAACATTAAATTTGATAGCTCAATTTGGGCTTAATTAAGAAGATTGAAATTTGAGAGACCAAATTTATTTTTTACCAAATTAATTGATTGAAACAGGGGCATAATTGCAAGAAAAGTAAAGTTTTAGGATCAATTAGGGGTTACATTGAAAGATTTCACAACCAATGACCAAACGACAAAGACACCAAACTATAGGGGCTTAATTGATTAAAACTAGGGATGAAATTGAAGAAATTAAAAGTTTAATGGTCAATTAAGACAAAATTATATACATCCGAGACTAGGGACTAAATTGAAAATAACACGCACATACAAGGCTGATGTTGAAGTTCGTCTCTTCTCCTCCCACTCCTCGCTTGTAAAATTGTTAGTTGCATGCAGAACTTTATATTCTGTATACAGAAGGCATATTAATTAACATGGTTCCTAGGCCAAGCCGGCAAACATACATGCCTAAGTTGGACTCGTTTTGGCCCAGCCAGACCTAAAAAAAATATTTGTTGGGCTGATATCGACCCAACCTAACTTGGCTAGGCTTAGCCTAGTTAGTTGGGTCGGCTTTTCACACACACACATATAAGTTTTTACAAAAAAACAAAAACCAAAAAATCCAAAAAAAATCAAAAAATTTATGATTTTCTCGCATTTTTTTTTACCAATTTTGCTAAATTTTGGGTTATCTATTTATGCTATAAGATACAAATCTAATATTAAAATACTTGGTTTTCTCTGAACTGTTTCTAAAGAATTTTTAAAAAACTCAAAAAAATAAAAAAAAAAACCACAAAAATTTTAAATTAATTTCCCCTTTAAAAAAATAAAAAATATATATTTTGTTTTTGTGAATACGGTCAAATCCTAAAATATTTTCCAAGAATACTTTCATAAAAAATTACATCTTTTTCATGTTTTCATAAAAACTCTAATGTTAAAGGACTCATGACCTAAATAATGAGACCAATATATCATCTTAGAAAGACAAAAAAATGATATGATTTAACATGTTAAAATGCCAAAACTCGTGATTTTAATTTTAAGACCAGGATATTTTTATAAAAAAAATCAAAATAGATTATGAAGTTCAATTCCTGACCGACCTAATATTAAATGATAAAATTAATTAAATAAAAAAAACACAAAAAAACGCGAGTTAACTCAGGTTAATCCGTTAAGCATTATTCTTGTATCATAAGATTAGGATAATCTAATGAAAAATAAATAAAATAAATTATAAAGTTTAATTTTTAATAAAATTAATATTAAATAATGAAATTGAAAAAAAAACTAATAAACAAAAACAAATTAAAATTTTAGGTGTTTGCGAGGAGAATTACGATAAAACCCTTCTTTTTTAGATTATAGCTGATATAGTATTTATATTTCTTCTATGATTCACATTAACTAAAAGCAGAGGAAAAAAGAGCTCCACGTTTTGTTTTGTCTAAAGTAATCATTTTGTCTTTCGGCAAGATCGCTACTTGTCACCAACACAACGTTCAAGAATGAGAAACTCCATGCAGGAAGACACGTACGTATCCCTCAACTCCACACAACCTTGAGCAATCTTTTCATCTCTTCTCTCTCACGCTATTTGATCACATCTCAATTTAATTCCATCTTGATCAGAACTTTCAAATTAATAGACTTCAATCTTTCTAATGTTATACTACTCTTGAATCTCTTGTGTCTTTCTAGCACAACAAATTTTGTTGACAATGGTGAAACTAGCATCAGCTAGAGAGAGTAGAATGTACGGGCCAAGGCTAGCTAGAAATAGAGGAGAATATATGAACGCAGGGCTCTGTGTGTTTGCAGCTATTGTGCTTGTTGGTGGGTTTGTGGCTGAATTGTCAAAGGAACCCAAGTCAGGTCTTGTGCTTTTGCTTATAGCTCTCCTACTTATCATGGTGGTTAATCTTCATGATCTTGTTGCACATCTAGCCGGGATTGATTATCGGTTTCCTTTAATGGGGTTTGATACACAGCTTGCACTTGTTGAGCTTGCGGTTCCTGTGGTTCAGGCCTCGGGGGCTTTGCTTTCTTTCTTGGGTATTCTTTTTCTTTTTATTCAGGTACTAAGTATTAATTACTTTCTTTGTTTAGTGGTGTCATAAAAATTGATATTATCTGAGTTGTAGTACAATATAGTATAGGAATTGTTATATTTATAATTATAAGATAAAAAAAAGGATTAATTTACTGCCAATTGAAGGTGTAGGATCAATCTATGATTTAATTTATCTTATGCCTCTAATCTCGATTAGAAGTCCCATTATATTTCCTCAAAAACCCAATTAAAGAGCGTTGCACTAGGTTATTTGCACGTCAAAACTTATTCCTTTGGGCCAGACATTAATTACCCAACGTGAAGATGCCTCTTTTCAGTCTCTTTGAATTCATCTTTTCACAGAGAAGCGTTTTTGTAGCTTCGTTATGAAATTAAGGTCTATATTGTCCACAGCATTCCACTGTCTCCTCTTAAAATCATGTATTCTTAGGAGCACAGTTATAAGTTTTAAGTACATATTGCAAATAATTTGAATGTTGAGGCAATCCACAATTGCAGGAATACAAGGGATATGGGCACTTCAAATTGGAAAGGCATGCTCTAAACTTGCTTATTGCTGGACCGGCTTTGTGGGTGCTGGGATCCATACACAACTCATGCCAGATATATGAGAGAGCTGATGGGCATGTACAAATCTTGCAACAGAGCGTCCACATGCCATTTTTAATGGGAAGTTTGCTATTCTTGGTTGGTTCCATTCTCAATATTCATGAGCAAGCAGGACGGGGCCATCATGGACTGAAACTATTGGTAAGCTGTAAATTTGTTTAGTTATAGTTTTAAGCAATCTGCTCGAGTTTTGGAAATAGCAGCAGTCTAATTGGATAGAAAAAACGATGGTTTAAACATCACAATCTAAATAGAAAATCTTGGAATATTTGAGTCCTTTTGCATGGTAGCTTTTTAACGCACAGCAAAGTTTCTTGATTAATGCAGGGCAAGACTTGGGTCTGGACAGGCATCTGTGGAAGTCTAATGATTTTTATAGGGGGATTAGCAAACGTAGTCAAGGTGTTCAAGATGTAGCAAATTGATGGACTACGGTTAGAGAAATTGAGAGGAGGGGCTCAAGAGCGTTTGATACGAGAGAGGGAGGGTCACTCACCACTCATCCTAGAAGAGGAGAGGAGAAGGAAAATGATAGCAGCGGAAACGAGAGCAGCACCTCTTCCTGCAACAACTCCTTACAAGGATGTGCTTGTTGGCCAGCCATGATTTTATAGAATCATCTAATAGCAACACCAATTATCGTTTTGGTTTCTTTAATACTTTGTATTCTGATATCTTTTCTTTCTTCTTGTTTTTTTTTTTTTTTTTTTGAAAATTTTATCTGCTCTTTTGGTCTCCCATCACTGGCCTTTAGCATATTACATGCCATTTTGTCCAGTTTATATTCATGTTACAGATGACACGGATTTTCATCAGTAGACATATATGGAATTTTGTAATGTGAATTGTGTTTGGCCAAGATTGACATTTTGAGATGATATTCTCGATGACATTGTCTTGTGAAAATAAACCACATCCCTGCGGAAACCTTCATATACAGCTAAATAATCTCATTTTGCTTATGATTTTTTCATAATAATACTAATAATAATGGGATTTGGGAGCTTATATATGTTGGTTTTTCTTCAATGTTAATTTTTTAAAAAAAAACACTGGTATTCAAAACCTATTAAATCTCAATTAATTTGATGAAGCCAGATCGATCCACTAAAAAATAATTTTTTTTATATTTCATACACTTGACAAACCACTTATCCAACCACAACGTTAATTTGTTGGTTTCTTCACTATGTCTAGACTAGTTCAATCATTTATCAGCAACATTCTATGATATTTTGGTTTCTTGTGGTGTTTAATTTATAGCTAGCTACGGTCCAATCCAATTGATGTTATAGATGACTGATAAAGTACTTAAATTAATATTGTCAAAATAGATAGTTGATTTGATATGCTATTGATGGAACACCAGACAAGGGACACGGTTTCTTCACAACCTATTACTTTTCGGTTAGCTAGGCGATGTGACATATCCAAGCTTAAGTTATTAGAGTTATTTCAATTTATTAATTAAATATAAAATAATGTAGGTTTATACACACACACACACTAATAAAACGTACCCTTGCCAGCCACCCCTGCCAAAACTCATCTACTGTCCAGATCAGACGCCGGAGGCTCGCCACGACAGACCAACCAGAAAAACAATATAGGGCCTACATTTCAAAGTATTAAATGCCAACGTCGAAAGGAAGGACTAGTTTTCTACATTAAATTGCATATACACAAAAGGAAATGCGAACACACACACACACACACACACACTAACGCATGAGTACGGGTAGGCATGATTAGCTAGTTGTTTCTTGTTAATTTCCCTTGCTGCTTGGATATGGCTTTGGATCATGTTTGCATCAAGTCTTTGTCAGTTTTTTACTTTTTTGATTTTTGACTATTTTGGTTTGTTTTTTGTCTTGTTTTGTTGGGTATAGTACCCTCGTATTTGTGTATATTATTTTCTTTTCTTGTACATATTAATCTTTTCCAAAATACAAAATTAATATCTTTTATTTTATATATTTTTTTTCTTCTAGAAATCTAAAGGAACATAAGCATTACTTCACTTTACTTCATCCTTGAAGTCCTTTGATATATATGTATAAGCCAGCTTGTTATAATTACATCCTACCTCCTCGTTTCAGGCTTCTTCCACTGGCCTGCTGGAAGCATCATCAGCTCTCACCTTGAAGATGATGGTGCAGTCGCACTTCTTGAGGAACACGTAGATTATGAAAGCGAGTAGAAAGAGGAGGCTCCCAGCAGCTCCTCCTTTAAGAGCCAAAGATTGGCCTCCGATATTGGTGGAGTACTCTTGGGCAGGCGGGTGATTGCTGTAGCCGTCCATAACTCAACTAATTAAAAAAAAAGAAACGATTAAAAGACAATTAGTAATGTTCAAAGTGAGATCAGAAATCGACAGGATGCCTTACCTAATTGAGGCAAAAGCAGGAGCAAAGAGTATATATAGAGTGTAGAGTAGAGAGAGGGTGCTGAATTGATATTGCCTTGTGAGAGGAGGTGTTATAGAGGAGGCCAACTTATAAAAAATACATTTTCAAGTGATTGATGTGCAAAGAAAATGATGTGGGTGCTGTAGCCACGAAGTTATAGGGGCCCCACAGGAAATTAACGAAAGTGAACGGAGTCTTTATACAGGAGTATTTCGGTATCTGTACACGGGAGTATTTCGGACGGGAGTATTTGTTTATGTCGTAGCTTTTATTTTTATTTTTTAAAATATTTTTTATTTAAAAAATATTAAATTAATATTTTTAGATTTTTTTAATTATTTTAATGAGTTAAAGTAAAGAATAAAAAAAATAATAAAATATATTTTTAATTAAAATATATTTTTAAAAAATATATTGTACCGTATTATAAACACCCTTAGTAACTGTTTAAAATTGTTATTGTGGTTGATTTAAAAAATATATTTTATTTAAAATATATTAAAATAATTTTTTTATTTTTAATACGTAAATTAAAATATAATCAAGGTTCTACCTTTTTATTTAGGCAGTGGTTTTTTGTTGGGGATTTAGGTTATTTTTTGGCTCCTCGTTCCTTTCTTCTTCTTCTTCTTCTTCTTCTTCTAGCTGGTTTAGTTGGCTTTCAAAGATAATAATCTTCTTAATGCTCATAATTTTACTTCAGATCAATGGAAAAATCGGAGATTTTTGCAGGGGTTGTTGGAATGCAGCTTTCAAAGATAAGAGTGGTTTCTCTCATTAATTATGGGAAAATAGGCTTTCAAACAAGGTGCGTTTTCTTCAAACTATTGTACTTTCGGGCACCTCCCTTCAAACTTGAATGGTAAATTATGTTATTATCATAATATTAGTGGATGTTATTTTTTTAATATATTAATTTTACCAATATTTTGATATTTTACATGGAAACATATCCAACTCACATGTTAGTTTATGAGAAAAAAATGAATGGATGAAATGTAATCAAATGAATATCAATTAAAACACCCTATAGCTCAGCAGCTTTTTTATGAGATTTCTTCCTTTGAAACAGAGAATTACATTTCTCTCAAACGACCAAACAAAATTCTCAAGAAAGCTAAAATTTGACCCAGCAAAAAAATAAATAAATTACAATATGAGTACAACATGTTATTTTAGAAAAAAACATGTAAAAACGGATACCACGAGAAGGATACCTTCCTGACTCTTTCTTTAAAAAGTGTGTGTTGGGAATAGGGGTGAGCAAAAAATAAAAAACCGATTAATCCAAGAAAATTAGAGAAAAAATTGAAAAAATAAAACCGTGAAAAAAAACCGATTAAACCGATTAGAATATTTAAAAAAACTGACCAGTTCTCGGTCTCATAATCTTGAAACTGAAAAACCGAACTGAACCGAAATTAATAAAAAACTGAACCAAATCGAAACCAAACCCATTAGAAATTAAAAAAAAAACAAAAAAAAACAATATAATTTTTTGTTTTTAATATAAAAAAACTAAATCAAAGCAAAATCGACCGAACCAAATAGAACCAAAATTGGTCGATAGGGTTTCAGTTTTTGTTCTAAAATAACCGAACCAAAACCAGTCGGTTTGAACCAGTTTTGGTTTTTTTTTTTTTGAAATTGATTATTTTTATAAATAAAAACCAAAACAAACCAAAATAAAATAATCAACCCTAGTTGGAAAGTAATTAATTAATTAAAATTGTGTCATCTATATATGTGTGTGTGTTTATATAAGTATGTATGTACATGTTTGTGGGAGGGTCATCTGTGGATCCTGGTCCCACTCAACCTTTGCCAGACAGAAACTCGGTGGTCTTCATTCTTGACAGACTTCAAAAGTGGGTGTTGTTTTTAGCTACTTTTCTATATATAATCAACTAATCAAGTGAAAAAAAGGATGCTTTTACTTATAAACACGATAGAATTAATGAAGATCTTATTACTTGAATAAGTTAACAAGTGAAAGAAACAATATAAAAGGAAAATTCACATATACAAATAAAAACATCGGCATAATTTTTTCTTTAGTTTATTATAGTGATATTTATTGATCAAATTTTTTCATTGTTAATTTTATCAATAAATATTGACCGAAATATTTCAACGGTATATATTGAAGGAATCATAGTAAGAAAAGAAGAGAAAAAAATTTGAAATAATACGATGATGTGTTTTTTATCCAGGACTGATTTGTTTTTTATTCCACAATAACCCCATGAATGACGAACCAACATGATAACCTATACACTTGATCCCATGTAAAATAAAATAATAGAGCTAATTGTCAAGATTTTGTGCTATCCCGACATTATACTTCCTGCAAAGGTTCATAAATAAATATTTGTTACCAGGGATAATAAGATTAAGTTGGTAAAGATTGTAATAAAAAAAATCATTTCAAAAGAAAGAGATGAATGTCCAATTACTTTTTTTTAGCTTAAGGACTTTAATTGGAGACATTATTTAAACTCGAACACAAAACTCACGCAATCATTTAATTAAGCTCGGAAGTCTTTTCTTCCTTTTAATCTTAATGAATGAAGTCGATTTTATTAATTAGACAAGACAATAATCAAATCTAAGTAACTTTGCAAGTAAATAATTATTTTAAAACAAAAATTAAAAGAAACCGTTGGTTTGGTTAAATAGAAAAGACAATAATTAGCACATCGGGGTTAACTTGGAATCCTCTCGATATAACCCCTAGCTCGAGTCAAGTTTTTTTAAAAAATTAATTTGGAGCTTGGTAACTTATGATTTAATTAAAATATGATTAGACTTTTTAAAAACATTCTTCAAAAAAAAATTATATTTATTTTTTATATGCATATAAAAATTATAACAATATTATTTTAGATTAACCCGAATCAAGTTTAATCATTATAACTCATAACCCTTATGATTAAAAGTCAATTAGTAATGTTAGTGGGATTAGAATGTAAGATGTCACCTACGTAAATAAGATAATGAAATATTAAATTGTTTAATAAATATCAATTCTATATCCGAAAAATTTTGAAATTTAAAGCACCAGCCATGTCACATGACAGAAACCATTGACTAATCCGAAAAATTTGGAATATTTGATGGGCATGTGCTGCAGTGGCTGACTTTTGCCTCGTTTTCGTTCTTTATTTCTTTGCTTGTTCAGCTGGCATTCAACGTTAAGAATCGGCACCAGTACTCATAAAATATTGTTTTGTTCTCTGCATGTGTTCTTATACTATTTTTCTGGGAGTGAGAGTAGTGATGATCATCTGGTTCAGCCGATTTTTTCCCCTTTTTTTTTTATCTTTGAAGTTTCTTAATGTATGAAGACAAGTTTATTAATAAGAAAATACAATAATCAGATGTTCTAAGAACTTTGCAAGTAACAAAGTTTTAATTTGTACCCAAAAAATTAAATTAAAGCAGCAGTTGAGAAGAACTCGCGATCAGCCATAAGCCCTTTACCACAGGAAAAACCCAAATCAAGAATTGATACAGGACAGGATATTCAAAAGGAGAGAAAGCGAAGGGACGACGGGAACATACCTTAAATAAAAATGAAAAGAGATAAGGGTTGCGAATATAAGTAAATAAAGACAAAAGGATATTGCATAAAATCTTTTTATTTGATGGCTAATTCAAAGTTTAGTTCTCTGTGTTTTATACTTTGATCTTCTTAAAAATTTGTTCTGCTATAACAAAATTTAAATTTTGACCAAAATTCCTAATTCAAAGAATAAACATCACCGTCTTGAATTATTAAAAAAAAAAAAACCATACGACGCACTCTGGAATAATGCCCACTGAATCTGAGGAGAATGAGAGCAATGCCTATTTATGAGCAATGTTTCCCGTCTAGACTAGTTCAATCATTAATCAGCAACATGCATTCCATGAAATTTTGGTTTCTGTGGTGTTTAATTTATAGCTAGCTACGGTCCCATCCATATTGATGTCATAGATGACAGATAAAATACTTAAATTAATATTGTCAAAATAGATAGTTGATTAAATTGCATATACACGAAAGGAAATGCGAACACACACACACACACACACACACACACGTGTGTGTGTGTGTGTGTATTAAATGCCACCGTCGAAAGGACTAGTTGTTGTTCTTTTTTTTTTTTGTTAATTTCCCTTGCAGCTTGGATATGGATTGTCGCATATTCCAGGCAGCGTGATCATGTCTGCATCCAAGTCTGAACGCGATCATGTTTGCATCAAGTATTTGTCAGTTTTTTTTTTTTTTTTTTTGACTATTTGGTTGTCTTGTTTTCTTGGGTATAGTACTCTCGTATTTGTGTATATTATTTTCTTTTCTTATTCATATTAATCTTTTCCAAAAAAAATGATATCTTTCATTTTCTATTTTTTTTTTCTCCTGGAAATCTAACTTCATTAATTAACCATGTGCAGTGCAGAAATTTCTTCAACAACCCTCACTACATACCAAGTACTAACAGCCAAATCTTAACATTTTGCAAATAAAGATTCTCTCTGTCACAACCAAAATGATAATCAAATCCAACGATCCAATCCTTTAGTTTTATATCGTGCATACGGGATCGAGGCGCCACGCTGCTTCCGTCTTTAATGGCCTTTTTGATTGAAGACTTTAATTTGTTCCTATAATTTTAGAGAGAAATCTTAATTTGAGTTTCTATAGAACAATTTGATTCAGGTTAAACTACTAATTAAGTTTTAGGTGATAGAAGAACAAATATAGTTTGTAAACCTCCCACGTTGGATGTCCGCAAAGGAGAACGTGCTTTTCCTAGCCGTTACTTTATTATGTAAAAATTTAATTTTTTTTACCGTCTTTTTTAGAATTCAAATAATGTCGTGTAAATTTATTTATTAATCAAAATCCAGTTTTTAAGATTATGATTAATAACAATTTAGTATTGTATGAATGCTTTTTTTTAATTATTGAATTCCAAGATTTAATAATCAGATTCTAATAAACATAAAAGTCTTAATAAAAAAAAAGACTCAAACTTTTGCTATAGGTAGTAATCTTCTAAAGCAAAAGGAAAGAAATGTATAAGAATGTAATATCTTTTCATTATTTGGGAGGAGAACAGAAAATGAAGGTAACGATACTCCAAACAATACTTATTATTATTATTAGTCCAGTAGTCAAATGCATTGCGTCTTGAAAGCCCACGCACACCTGATCGTAGGAAAATTCTTCAACCTTAACGTTGGTTTTAATTTCTTTTTTTTTTTAATTTCTTAAATCGGAAATATTTAACTAAAATTTGAAAAATATTTGATGAGAAGCCGACTCGAGGCATAGGTTTAATTCCTTGACACCGAATCAAGTGGACACAGACGGCCTAGAATTTTTAAACAATGCATGAAAAGTTTATATACTCATGAAACATTGTTCACTTATTTATTAATTAATATTATTTATGAGATAAGCTTATTATATTTTAATTTTTATAGTCTTAAACGCTAATGTTTTGGTTATAAAAATTCATTTTTTATATGTTTCCACGAAGGATCCGAGCTATTAGTTAACTGATTCAGGTTGAGCTTTTTTAACTTAAAATTGACCTAGTAGATTTTTCGAGTCGGTGGACCAAGATAGCAAATTCCCCAGAATCATAGAGATAAGAGAAAGGAGAAAGGCCCCATTGAAAGGAAAAGGCACCATGTCTTTTTTGCAAAGTTTTGACCATCCAAGAATAACCAGATCAACCATACACAAAACAAATTTGAAGATACCGCAGCAAACTGTCAAGTCTTGACTGCTAAGCAGGTAGCCTTGCTGCTGCTATCAACTTTATTCATATCAGAAAATAAAGAAACATAAGCATTACTTCACACAAGTTGCCTCCTTGATGAGGGCGACTCCTCCTGCAGTATATGTATACACGTCAAAATAAATAAAAGTTTTAATAATTAGAACATAACCAATTCAATCATTTGTATGAAACAGAAGAGACAACAGGAACATACCTTAAATACAAATTAATGAAACGAGAGAGAGAGAGAGAGTTCCAAATATAAATAAATAAATAAAGACAATAGGATCTAAACATTCTATTACGAGAAATACGATTAAATTTTTCAGTGTAACCATAAAAAAATAAAATCACGGTACTAGCTTCTTCAAACTGCCAATTCCCATTTTCGCATGGCAAAGCTGCTAAACAAGTCATGCTTAACAGAAACATAAGAACCATCAAACATCACTTCATCCTTGAAGTCCTTTGATATATATATATATATATATATATATATAAGCCAGCTTGTTATGATTACATCCTACCTCCTTGTTTCAGGCTTCTTCCACTGGCCTGCTGGAAGCACCACCAGCTCTCATCTTGAATATAATGGTGCATGAGTCGCACCTCTTGAGGAACACGTAGATTATGAAAGCAAGTAGATAGAGGAGGCTCCCAGCAGCTCCTGCTTTAAGAGCCAAAGATTGGCCTCCGATATTGGTGGAGTCTTTGGCAGGCAGGTGATTTCTGTAGGCGCCGTCCATAACTCAACTAATTAAAAAAGAAAAAAGAAAAAAGAAAAAAGAAACGATTAAAAGACAATTAGTACTGTTCAAAGTGAGATCAGAATCGATAGGATTCATTACCTGATTGAGTCGAAAGCAGAAGCAAAGAGTTTAGAGAAGAGAGGGCGTTGATATGGGGTTTTCCAGGAGGAGGTGAGGGCGTTCATTGGGGTTTTCCAGAGAGGAGGTCTATTTAACAGTGAAAATGCATAGAGTAGGTGCTTTAGCTAGCTAAAAAAAATGCATAGAGTAGGTGCTTTAGTTAGCTAAAAAAATGCATAGAGTAGATGCTTTTGGTTTTTTAGAACCTTGCGGGCTCCACTGGGAAAGCCAGCAGACTGAACGGGATCGTTATACGGGAGTATTTCGGACAGAAGTACGTATTTGTTTCCGATCTCTTCAAACTATTGTACTTTTGGTGCCACTCCCTTCAAACTTGAATGGTAAATTATGTTATTATCATAATACTAGTGGGTGTTATTTTTTTAATATATTTTACAGGAAATTAATGTATAATCAAATGAATATCAATTAAAAACACATGAAAGCTAAAATTTGGTAGCATTACTTTTGGGGGGCACTCTTTATAGTTTTTTTCCCCCATTGTGAAGGGAAATAGGCTTTTTTATGACATTTCTTCCTTTGAAACAGAGAATTACACTTCTCTCATACAACCAAACAAAATTCTCAAGAAAGCTAAAATTTGACCAAGAAAGAAAATAAATAAATTACAATACGAATACAACATGTTATTTTAGAAGAAAAAACAACATGTAAAAACAGATACCATGAGAATGATACCTTCCTGACTCTTTCTTTAAAAAGTGCGTGTTGGGAAGTAATTAATTAAAATTATGTCATATATATATATATATATATATATATATATATATATATATATATATATACCTGGTCCCACTCCATCTTTGCCACCCAAAAAATGGGTTGTATTTTCCACTTTTTATTTTTGTGTTTTAAAAATATTTTAAAAAAAAAATAATTTTTTTTTAAATTTTTTTATTTGCTTCGAATTAATATTTTTTTTGTGTTTTTAAATCATTTTGATGTGCTGATATCAAAAATAATTTTTAAAAAATAAATAATATTATTTTAATACATTTCTGGGTGAAAATCACTTTAAAAAATAACCGTAACCATACTTCTAAACACGCTTCTTTCTTGATGGACTTCAAAAGTGGGTGTTGTGTGTATATATACACACACACTAACAAAAGGATGCTTTTACTTATAAACACAATAGAATTAATGAAGATCTTATTACATGAATAAGTTATCAAGTGAAAAAGAAACCATATAAAAGAGTCACAGCTAGAAAATTCACACATACAAACCAAAACATCATTAATTTCATCAATAAACAACGATTGAAATATTTTCACGGTATATATTAAGAGAATTATAGTAGAAAAAGAAGGGAAAAAAATCATATAGTACGATGACGTGTAAGTTTTACAAACGAAATTACTGATGAAATTAGCCTAACAGTAAAAATTTTCTATGAATATCCTGACGAAAAAATTTTATCATTATATACCGACATCATTATGGACGGTATTACAGTGAGATTCAAAAAGATAAATTGTACGATAATGTAACATTTATACCGACAAAGTTACCATCAGAATAATCATGTCGGTCTATCCATTAGTAATATTTAATTTATAACCCAGAACTCGACCCTCCTCCATTTTTACTTCTTTCTTATCCATTTTTTTCTGCAACAAACAGTCACCCCACCTCACTCAACCTCTCACAACTATTTTAGCCGCCACAACACTCAGTTTATCAACATTCATGTTGTTATTCAAATTTTATTGAATATTCTCCATCTTAAATAAGCAAGTCTATCTTATTTTTAACTTGAACACAATTTTAAAATGTGTTTTTTTTTTTGCATATTTATTTTAGTATATGTATTTTGTTTGGTTGTTTACTTATTTTATAGTTTTTTTCTTAAACAAACTTGTTATATGGATTTATAATTTGTACATGTTAGAGTTTGTTTTAGATTTTGTAAAATTATATATGTTTATAAATTGTTAAAACTTATGTCGTATTATCGACTTAGGTGTTTTGTGATGAAATAAATAATGACTTATTTAACGGATTTGTTTTATATTTTGTCAATTTTATTGCCGAGTTGTTATTTCTGGTAAATGTGTACAAATTTGCATTTATGTAGATAAATGATAATAAATTAAGATAAGTATTAAAATATATTGAATAAGCTTGAGTTAAGCCAAAAATTTTATAAATTTATTTAGTTAACGTAGTTAATTAATACATATTGTCATCATTATTTTATATAGGTTTGATAGAAGTGATGAAAAATCGTTCATGGATGTATAAAGATTCACCTCAAGGATTGCAGATGATGAATTATTATAATGAGGTTAATTATGCAATATCTAATTCGAGAAATATTAGTCGAGACGGTATTAAATACCATACAAGAGATATAAGAATAAAAAGTTTCTCGATCCAGATATGATAATAAGAAATTGTGATTTTTTTATATGTTTTTTACATATTTTGTTTTTTTCCAATATTTAAGGAGGTTAATTTATAAAAACCGAATATTTAAGGATTATTTCCAATTTAAAGTAGAAGTTCCTTTTCTTCCTCATGATATGCCAAAGCAACTATTATGGCGAAAATTTTTTAAATAATGTACAATTATATGTCGAAGATTAGAATTTAATTGTCAGACTTGTGAATAATAGCAAGCTGATTTCAGTACGGATCACATTATGCCTTCCTTTCGCATTATATAACGTATGAGAGTGAACCAAATGTAAGGGAAACTTACTCTATTTTTGTATGGGAAACTTCTGTGGGCATGGCACAAGAATGAAGGACTAGTTGAGATGGGCAAACTAGTTTGGACACTTCAGTTAAAAAAATAAATAAATAAAGGAACTCAGTTTTGCTGGAATGTTATGGTATCTTCGTCGACTTTTCTCTTCTAGCTATATACATTTTTTTTAATCAAACATACATATAAATCACAACTTATACATGGACCAGCCGGAGCCATGGCCCCCGAGGATTAAAATCTTAATAACTTTTGAAATTTACAGCTGTAGCCTTTGAAGAGGCCGTTTATTTGCGTGTTTGCTTATGCATTTAAAGCAACCACAGCAAAATAAATATTTGATTAAATAAAAAACACAATTTATTTGTTATGAGGCTCACTATAATTCATGTTTGAAACACAAGTTTTGGCGAAGTTCTTTGAACAGAGTTTTCGTAAACAGTGCAATTCACTTGCACTGTTCACTTAAAATAATAAACAGTACAGTTCATTTGCACTATTCACGAGTTCACTTAAAACAATGAACAGCACAGTTTACTCGCACTGTTCACGAGTGAATTGAACTGTTTCACGTAACCAGTTTTTTTTCAGTGTGTTTATTTTTTTAACAGTTTTTTTTTAAAAAACTAATTTAAAGTGAATTAAATTCACTCACACTGTTATGTGAACAATATTTTTTTCCTGAAAAACTAGTGTAGAGTGAATTAAATTCACTCGCACTGTAATATCAATTTTATACCTGATAATATTTTATCTAATTTTATTGCGCGCTCAAAAAATTATGGAAACTGTAGTTCTTATCTGATGAATTTTGTACATAATGGAATTGTAGATGGTTTAATGGAATAATAAAAAATATTTTATATAAAGTATTTTTTATTTCATGATGTAATAGTAGTAATTAATTTTATAGTAGTTAAATTTAAAACCATCAATATATATATATATATATATATATATATATATATATTTACTTATTTTATAATCTCAATTTAAAAAGCATTATTAACCAAATATATTAAATTATTTTTTGTACAACCTCAATTTTAACCACAGTTTTAATCAAATATATATAAATATCATATCAATCTCAAATAAAAATACTTTTCATAAAATAATTTTTTTCAAACCACAACCATAAAAACTATCATATTACCAAACACACTCCCCTGCCTCAATTCGAACGTGGAATGAAATTCATGGTTGAAAACCCTGTCTAACAGCAACCATTGACTTATTCTAAAAGAAAAGGAAATAGGCCTACGGATGCACAGCTAAAACAAATAGGACTAATGTAAGAATTTGTATGTATAAGAATTCTTGATGTCATGGAATCTCTACGCAAAAGTAAATAGGCCTCCGGATCCACAGCAATTTCCTACAGGATAATCGAGTTCCACCGCCTTTAATCCTACAAGTCTTGTGTTAAAACAATATTGTAGGCAACAGCGTTGAATTCACAACTTTTATTTTATTTTATGCTTGAGAGTCTCACTAACTAGAGTTAGAATTGAAATATATTATCTCTGACAATATATATTATATATATAAAAAAAATGTATCCGGCTATTTTGACAAGGTTCAGTCTTTGTTGGTTTTTGCAATGGGGTTATATTATACCTTGCGCAGGTGCGGAATCAAGGAGAGGCAAGAGGGCCAGCCCTGCAAAACATTTCAGATTTTTTCATTATTTAGTGTTTAAGTGTTGGATGGTGGAATGTTTTTTACTTTAAATAGATGGGTCTTCCTAAGAATAAATTATTATTTTTCTAGTTATCATTTGATTTTAAAACTCTTTATAAACTATTTTATGCTATCTACATGAAAAATAAAAGATAATTTTTTCCAATTTAATTACATTTTTTATTTCTCTCTCTTCATATTTTTTTATTTCTCTCTCTCCTCTTATCTGGAGCCCTAACATAGAATATATAAGAATACAATTGATAATGCCGAAAGGTCGAAGCAAAGCCACCAATTAATTTATTTTTCATCAAAGCGGGGTAATTAGTCAATAGTGACTTATACTTAAAATCTATTTTAGTTTTGTTTTAGGATGTTTGTTAAGAATTTGATGAGGTTTTTTATATATATAATTATGCTATTTTTGCTTCTTTTTTTCTAGATCTGCTAGTTTTACCATTCTTTTTGAATTCTTGTTATAGTGAATGTTTTTTTTCTAATTAATTTAATAAATTTTATGGGTTTATTTCAATTATGCTTGGATTTTTTTATGTTTTGTTTTTAATAGAGCCACCAAAATTACTATTTTTTTCTCACGTGTACCTTACTATCACCAAGTTCAATAGACAATTAGACACAATCTTTCTAACCAAATTGAGTTCTATGAAGAGCACATGCCCATCTTTGATTCATATCAGAAACAATTGTGCATTCTTTTACTATTCACGGATTAGAGCAGTCTATTTATTAAAACAATTTTACTTTGATTCTTGAATTTTTATTTTTCACAATTTGGCTGTTTTGAGTCCAAATTAACCTCTAATTGCATATTATTTTAGGGGGAGGATTGAATTGAAAACTAAAAGACTGAAGTGAAAATATCGGGTAACATGAGGGGCGGTTTAAAAGTTTCGTTGAAACATTCATTTTAATCCTCTATATTTTTTAGATATAAGATGACCAGTCCCTTGAATTTCAAGACAATACATTTTGATATCTAACTTTATTTTCCTCTTTTTTCAGTCCTTTTCTGTTGGGAGGAAAGAGAGGAAGTCGCCAGATTCCAGCCTAGACAGAGAAAGTGGTCATTGGGGAAGATTCAAGCAACCAAAACAATTGATTTTTGTGTCAAAAGGTTCCATATATGATAAGGGGGCTTATATTTAGGTTTTTTTTTTTTTTTTACCTTAAAAACACCTAAAACAACAGATTTGAGCTCGGGAAGAATTTTTATTCCGAGTGGATTTTGGGTTTTTGGGCAGTTTTTTAGCTTTTCGGTGGCCATGGATTGGTTTAACAAGGTCTTTAGAATGTTTTCTAGGTGTTTTGGGTCAAAACATAGTTGAAAATGAGATTTTTGGGTAAAAAACAATGGACCTCATTTTTTCAGCCACCATAATAGTTGGATTCTAGGTTGGGTCAGGTGACGAATCATTTTTTTTTTTTTGTAAGATTTGGGGCTTAAACTTAAAAAAAAAAAAAGGCTCATGCTTGGGCCTAGTGTTGTAGGCCTGAGCGCGGGTCGTTGCATCGTTAGGCTAGGCATTGGACCTGACTTACCAAGCTCACGGCCTGGCCTGGTTCTTTTTTTGTTTTGTTTTTTTGTTTTTTAAAATATAATGCATTATTTGTGTATATTTTCTCAAATAAATTTTTGGTTTGTGTTTTAATTAGATTGTTATTATTTTTAAATGATATTAAGTGTGTTTAGTTTTTAGTGATGTGAGTATGATTCATTCCTGGTTTTTTCTTGATTTTATAAAGATTAATTGATTTTTTTTAACATTGATTTTTTATAAGATTTTTCATATGTGCAGTCTTGCATTGTTTTTTTTAATTATTATTCAATAAATTTTATATGTTATGTGCAGCCTTGTATTTGTTTTATATATAATTATTGTTCAATAAAGTTTATGTGTTTGTTAGTTTCTATTATAAATTTTATGTGTTTTTTTATTATAAATTTATTTTTATAGAGGAATTTATTAAACATGACCAAGCAAATTACTTGTGTTGTGATGTAAGTTATTTTGATCTTCATTTTTCACTTGGTTTTCTCAATTTCATTCTTGTTTGTTGTTGATGAATTTTTTTTCATTACTTTATCAATGGTTATTGGGTTGTTTAATTAGGTACGTGCATAAGTTTTTTGATATATATATATATATATGCAAAATGTGGTGGAGAAAACTATTTGGTCAATGCTTGCTCAAAAAAGTTTAAAGGTTTTAGGTGCTCTTAAGTTGTTTTCTCTTGGAGGAAAAAATTTTCTAAGACAAGTGTTTGGAGTATGTATCATACTCATTTTATATACTGGGTTCAGACATATAGATGAATACATAAAATATTGTTGTAAATATTTAACTAAGTTATTCAGGTCCTAGCAGTAACAAAAAGTTGATAAGTATCTGTTACTCTTTATTTGTTAACAGTTTTTGGGACTTCACTTCTCACTCAAAAGTTAGGCTTCCACACTCTTTTTGTTCATTATGTCACTTTTGTTTTAAGTTGCTCAAACAATGTCTATGTTAGATTGATGTCTCTTTACATTTTACAATTTTATTCTTTCATGAAATTTGAAACAGTTTAAGCAAGTTTTTTTCATGTTATTTATTTGTTGCTTGAAAGCTAAATCATATACTTTTTAATGCTACAAACTCTTGATTGCAAATTATCAGACTTAGCCCAGTTTGATAGGTCAACTCAGGACCCGAGACCTTGGCTGGGTCTGTTTCATTCAAAAATCAAGCCTACAATTGACCCAGAGAAAACCATTCTACCCACCAGGTCAACTTGAAACTTGGATGATTCGGCAAAACCCGATAGAGATCTGATTTTTTTCAAATGTGTTTTTCCCTTAACCAAAGACCCCTTTTTTTTTATCCTTTTCAGTTGGTTACTAACTTATATCAAAGTTCACTAAATAAATACTAGAAGAACGTTTTATTTTTTCAATGTGAGATTCAAAACCCATTAATATATATATTTTATATTTACAAGAAAAAATTCATGTTTTTTAAATGCAGGATAAAAAATCTTTTTGGTTTAAATGCTTTAACTTAAACGAATAAGATAATATCTTTCCCGTGTGGGATAAAAAAAATTTTAAAATAATTTTTTAGTTTATATCCACATGAATTGTTTTTTAACTTTTTTATATGAAATATTAAAACTTCAAATATTTTTTTTAATTTTTTTGGGTTGACTTGAATTAACTCGTGTGACCTGACCCCATGATTGAGTTAATTCTCAAAAAAGATTTGATAAATATGATTGATTGTATATTTGAAAAATATATTTTTTAATTATCTTATAATTAAAAACAATGTACGCTTTAGAAGTAGTCTGCTGCTATAAGCAGAGAACTTATCTAGTTGCATTGTAATCATGCATCATCAACTCAGATCGGATCTAATATTTTGCACATTTCTCTAGGATTACTGTAATCATATGAGACAAGGGCAAAATTAACCAATTCAGTTGTGGCTATATCATTCAACGTCACCAAAACTCAAGACGATTACCAATTTTATGGCTATATCAACATCCTCTACAAAGTTTGTCCTTTTTCTTGTCTTTACATGTTTTAAGCACAATCGGTCAATGATTATTTTCTTGTTTTTAAGAATATATTTATCTTTACATTTCAATAGTATTTTTTTTAATATAGTTTAATTATTTTGCCTTAAATATTTTTAGATTATTTTTAAATATCAAAAATAAATTTTAAAAAATAAAAATATTATTTTAATATATTTTTAAATAAAAAAATATTTTTAAAAAACAATAATTACTATAATACCAAACATGCCCTTATATTCCAACATCTCAAATTCACGGTATCCAAGTATATTGTGAAACAAACTTTTAGGTCGTCATCATAAAAGAAAGAAACTAATCCTTAAGTTTTGTTTATTTAGAAATATCATTCTGGTTATTTTTTAAAATATTTTTTATTTAAATTATATTAAGTTAATATCTTTTTTATTTTTAAAAAATTATTTTTAACATCAGCACATCAAAATAATCTAAAAACATTAAAAATATTAATTTAAAATAAAAAAATAAAACAATTTTAATTTTTAAAAAAACTATTTTTAAAACATAAAAATAAATAAGGCATCTTCGACGATATTAGTGGCTACTTTTTTTTACGCTCGAGCAATTTAGAATTGTTGTTGGTTTTTTCATTTAGCAATTTAAAATTTTAACCGCAGGAGAGAAAAGGAAGAGAGAGAATGTGAAGACATGGAACATTTCAATTATCTATTTATTCAGATGATAATTTAAGTAGGATTTCTTTTCAAATATATATTTTAAAAGCTAAACAAATCATACTTGAGTGATTTAATACATCACCGAGGTGAAATTTTGCTAAATCAACTAAAAGATTTTTTTAAAATTTTATTTAAAATAACATTATTTGAGAATTTTTTTCAATTTAAACAATGTTAATTTAGAATATATGAGTTGATTAGCTAACCATGAATTGAAGAGAGAGTTTCAAATATAAATAAATAAAATCAATCTATTAAGAGAAATATAAATATTTTATTGCAATCATAAAATACAAGTTTGAAGAATCTACAGCAAACCGTCAAGTCCCAACCAAGGTTGTCAATTCCGTTTCGGTAGGTATTTTGTTTTTTCAATTGGAATGGAATGTTTCAGTTTCAAAGTGTTTCGGCGTGCCGTTTCGGGGTTGTACTGTTCATATATATATATATATAATTCAAATTCAAGATAAATTAATTATAAATTATGCAATACAAACATAATGTCAAACAAATATAATTTCAAAATTTAAAATATTTCTAATTAGTCAAGATTAAATAGATCTTTAACTTAACGTAATTCAACTTAAACAAAATATCAAAATATTATGAAAGTAAAATATTTTAACACAAATATTTTAAATATAAAATTAGGTCAATGTTATCAAGGCTAATGAGATCTAAAGCATCCCTTATTTTGCTCAAATTCCTACAAAGTATAAACATAATAAAAAACAACAACCATATATATTAGTGATAAATCTAATTTTTTTTAAAATTAATATGATTGTTATTGAAAATAGTAATGAAAAATAGCTTTTTATACTTGAGTGATTTAATTAATTAAATTGAACCAGGTTCAATTTGATTCAATAGTTTTTCAAGAGCGGAACGGAACATGTGGAATGAAACCGGAACATTCCGGCCGAAATTTAGCTGAAAAATCTGGAACGGACCGAGATTTAAAATGAGATAAAAATACAAGATAAAAGAACTCATCCCTTTTTTTTTTTATCTTTGAAGTTTCTTAATGTATGAAGTCAAGTTTATTAATAAGAAAATACAATAATCAGATCTAAGAACTTTGCAAGTGACAAAGTTTTTGTACCCAAAAAATTAAATTAAAGCAGCAGTTGAGAAGAACTCGCGATCAGCCATAAGCCCTTTACCACAGGAAAAACCCAAATCAAGAATTGATACAGGACAGGATATTCAAAAAGGAGAGAAAGAGAAGGGACGACGGGAACATACATACCTTAGGGTTGCAAATATAATTAGTAAATAAAGACGAAAGGATATTGCATAAAATCTTTTTATTTGACGGGTGTGAATATTTCTATTCTAGGAGTGTTCAAAGGAAGTGGGTAAAAGCGTGAGTTCTTTTATCTTGCCACATTAATTTATTTTCTTTGCCTAATATGATTCTCTATGGCTTATTTTACATTAAAAAAAGAGTTTTGTTTGTAAGTGCATAAAGTCATTCCCAAAGATAATCCTATACTCAATATTATATTCAGCATCCATTCGTTACACCTTTTCAAATAAGCTTTACTACTATCCCTCTCTTTCATGAGTAATGATGAATCGTTCAGTTGAACTTTTCTCTTAAAGGTACTTGTATTGAAATGAGAAATCAAAAAAAATTAAGCATGGATTGACATTTCAAATTGTGATATCAAGCTCGTGCGGACTCACCAAAAATATATATATATATAAGGCATCATAATAGTTGGATTCTAGGTTGGGTCAGGCGATACTTCATTTTCTTTTTTTTTAAGATTTGGGGCTTAAACTTAAAAAAAAAGCTCCCGCCTGGGCCTAGTGTTGTAGGCCCAAGCGCAAGTTGTTGCATTATTAAGCTAGACATTAGACCTGACTTACCAAGCTCATGGCCTGGCCTGGTTCTTCTTTTTTTTTAGTTTTTTAAAATATAATGCATTATTTGTGTATATTTTCTCAAATAAATTTTTGGTTTGTGTTTTAATTAGATTGTTATTATTTTCAAATGATATTAAGTGTGTTTAGTTTTTAAAGATGTGGGTATGATTCATCTATGGTTTTTTCTTGATTTTATATAGATTAAATATTTTTTTAATATTGATTTTTTATAAGATTTTTCATATGTGTAGTCTTGCATTGTTTTTTTTAATTATTATTCAATAAATTTTATATGTTATGTGCAGCCTTGTATTTTATATATATATATATATATATATATATAATTATTGTTCAATATATTTTATGTATATGTTGGTTTCTATTATAAATTTTATGTGTTTTTTATTATAAATTTATTTTTATAGAGGAATTTATTAAACATGACCAAGTAAATTACTTGTGTTGCGATGTAAGATATTTTGATCTTTATTTTTCACTTGGTTTTCTCAATTTTATTCTTGTTTGTTGTTAATGAATTTCTTTTCATTACTTTATACAAAATGATTATTGGGTTGTTTAATTAAATAAGTGCATAAGTTATATATATATATATATATATCCAGAATCTGATGGAGAAAACTATTTGGCCAATGCCTACTCAAGAAAGTTTAAAGGTTTTAAGTGCTCTTAAGTTTATATACACATGGATTGTTTTTAGTTTTTTCATATAAAATATTAAAATCTCAAACATATTTTTTAATTTTTTTAAATTAACTTGTATCAATCTAACCTAACCTCTTGATTGAGTTAATTCTCAGATCAGGTCTGATACGCTTGAAAAATGTCTTTTTTTTTCAATTATCTTACAATTAAAAAGCAGTGTTTCTGAAAGTCTGTTGCTATAAGCAGAGAACTTATCTAGTTGCATTGTAATCATGCTTCATTAACTCCGATCGGATCTAATATTTTGCACATTTCGTAAACAAATCTCAAGACTATTACCAATTTTATGGCTATATCATTCTTGTCTTTACATGTTTTAAGCACAATTGGTCAATGATTTTTTTCTTGTTTTTAAGAATATATTTATCTTTACATTTCAAAAGAATTTGTTTTTAAAATATAGTTTAATTATTTTGCTTTAAATATTTTTAGATTATTTTTAAATATCAAAAATAAATTTTAAAAAATAAAAATATTATTTTAATATATTTTTAAATAAAAAAATATTTTTAAAAAACAATAATTACTATAATACCAAACAAGCCCTCGTATTCCAACATCCTAGATTCATAGTATCCAAGTATATTGTCAAACAAAGTTTTAGTTCGTAATCATAAAACAAAAAAACTAATCCTTAAGTTTTGTTTGTTTAGTAGTATGATTTGTTATATTTTAAAGTATTTTTTATTTGAATTATATTAAGTTAAATTTTTTTTTAAAAAAAATTATTTTTGATATCAGCGTATCAAAATAATCTAAAAATACCAAAAATATTAATTTAAAACAAAAAAAATAAAATAATTTTAATTTTTTTCAAAAATATTTTTAAAATATAAAAATAAATAAGGCATCTTCGACGATATTAGTGGCTACTTTTTTTTACGCTCGGGCAATTTAGAATTGTTGTTGGTTTTTTCATTTAGCAATTTAAAATTTTAACCGCATGAGAGAAAAGGAAGAGAGAGAATGTGAAGACATGGAACATTTCAATTATCTATTTATTCAGATGATAATTTAAGTCGGGTTTCTTTTCAAATATATATTTTAAAAGCTAAACAAATCATACTTGAGTGATTTAATACATCACCGAGGTGAAATTTTGCTAAATTAACTAAAAGAAATTTTTTTAAATTTTATTTAAAATAACATTATTTGAGTATTTTTTTTCAATTTAAACAATGTTAATTTAGAATAGATATGAGTTGAATAGCTAACCATGAATTCAAGAGAGAGTTTCAAATATAAATAAATAAATAAAATCAATCTATTAAGAGAAATATAAATATTTTATTGCAACCATAAAATACAAGTTTGAAGAATCTACAACAAACTGTCAAGTCACACAAGGTTGTTAATTTCGTTTCGGTAAATATTTTATTTTTTCAATTGGAATTGAACGTTTCAGTTTTGGAGCGTTTCGGCGTGCTGTTTCAGGGTTTTACTATATATATATATATATTCAACAAATATAATTCAAATTCAAGATAAATTAATTATAAATTATGCAATACAAACATAATACCAAACAAATATAATTTCAAATTTTAAAATATTTCTAATTATTCAAGATTAAATAGATCTTTAACTTAAAGTAATTCAACTTAAACAAAATATCAAAATATTATGAATGTAAAATATTTTAACACAAATATTTTAAATATAAAGTTAGGTCAATATTATCAAGACTAATGGGATCTAAAGCATCCCTTATTTTACTCAATTCCTACAAAGTATAAACATAATAAAAAACAACAACCATATATATTAGTGATAAATCTGATTTTTTTAAAATTAATATGATTGTTATTGAAAATAGTAATGAAAAAGAGCTTTTTATACTTGAGTGATTTAATTAATTAAATTGAACCAGGTTCAATTTGATTCAAAGACTTTTCAAGAGCGGAACGGAACATGTGGAATGAAACTGGAACACTCCGGCCGAAATTTAGCCGAAAAATCCGGAACGGACCGAGATTTAAAATGAGATGAAAATTATTCTGTTTTGTTCTATTTTTTAAATTGATATGAAATATTTCGGCCATTCTAAACAGAACAGAACAGAATTAACAACTTTAGTCCCAACTGTCTATGCAGCCATGTTGCTAAAAAAAAAAAAGATCATGACAGACAATATTTAAAGAAGCACAACTTCATAAGTTGCATCCTTGAAAGTCACACACGCACACAACTGTCTCTGCATTTCAGGCTTCTTCCACCGGCCTACTGGAAGCATCACCAACTTTCATATCGCAATTCATGGAGCAATTACGGCTCTTGAGGAACACATAAATTATGAAAGCAAGAAGCAGAAAGAGGAGGCCCCCAGCAACTCCTCCTTTAACAGCCAAGGATTGGCCTCCGGTGGCGAAGTCTTGGGCAGGCGGGTATTGGTTGTAGCCGTCCATAACTCAGCTAATTAAAGAAAGAACGATTAAAAGACAATTAATAATTAATGTTCAAAGAGATCTTCTTCCAAAAAATAATGCTCGAAGAGAGATTACAAATAGATAGGATTCATAACATTATATCATTACCTAATTCAGACAAAAATGCAGGAGTTTAGCAGAAGCAAAGAGTTGGAGGGATTGTGGATATTGTATGGTAGGGAAAGTTGGCAAATTGAGGGGTTATAAATACCCATTGCTTGACTGTATATCACGCACTATTATATCTCAAAAAGCACAGGTGCCTAACTTTTCGATCGGAATAACGTTTTCATTTTTATATATTTTGAAGTCAAGAACAACGATGTGTTTGTGGGGCTCCTCAAGAAATACTTCCTAGATTTTGTACGACACAGAACAGAAACACTTAAAAATTAAGCCAATCCACACGAAAGCAGAACAAATAATTGCTGCGGCTCCCTTACATATGGATAGAAACATCTATATTTTGGAATATTCGTCGGCATAATTAGCTGTAGTGGCAGTTTTGCTCTCTTTCTTTACGGCGCCTCCCTTGCGTGTGAATGGTAACCTTTAGATTTCCCACTTGACTGGTCTGAGCGATTTTGTTTCGGACGAGTGGAAAATTTGGAGATTTTTGCTTCAGTTTGGCTGATTTTTCCCCTCGTTTTCGTTCTCTTCTTTGCTGGTTCAGTTGACTTTCAACGTTAAGAATCGATATATATCAGTGCTCATCGCCATTGTTTTTCTTCTCTGTATGTGTTTTTTTATTATATTTCTGGGGAGTGATGTTGATGATTTTCTGGCTTGAGAATTTTAATTGTTTTTTAATTGATTCAAGACTTAGTCTGGTGATGTACGGACCAGGTGTAATAACTTTGTCTCCAAGTGTTGGTGCCTATAAGGCTACCTGTCGCCTAGCAAGTCAAAAACAATTCATGATTGATTTAACCGTCAAACTGTATACACGTGTTTATTATGGAATATATAATAGTTAATTTTTGAAGTATTTTTTATTTATAAATATATTAAAATATTATTTTTTTAAAAAGATATTTTTAATATTAACAAATCAGAACAATTAAAAAAATCATTTTAAATAAAAAATTTTAAATTTAAATAAACATCATTTTAAATATAATTTGTTTTTATATTTCAAAAGTATTTTTAAAAAAATTAAAATTTTATTTTATTTTTTTATTTACTTTAAATTAATTTTTTTTAATTTTTCATATCATTTTCATAGGATGATATCAAAAATAATTTTTTTAAAATAAAAAAAATTATTTTAATATATTTTCAAATAAAAAATATTTTTAAAAACAATATTTACCCCTATATTAAACACCTTCAGATTCACATGCCTATTATATAAGATTTAACTGTCATCATTCTTGAGTAGAGAAAATTTTTTTTTTTCTGGAGTAGTATAATGACTGATATGATAGTCAATAAATCTGTTATGCTTAGTTATATGGACAAATTTGCTTTTCGCAAGAAACTAACCGACATTAATCCGTCCATATCTGTCTCAAGCTAACACAGTCCACAGTCCAGCAAAGTTCATGATCAAGTCAAGCACGAAACCATTGACACAGTAATGCAAAATACAAGGCATTCATCGCAGGAAGGTCAACTTTGAAGTTGGAAATTTGGTGTGAGTTCTGAGTTGTGCTTACTCGTGATAAATTTTTTATAAGGTATACCTCAAGCTTCGACAGAGGAAGAGTGGTTCTTATGAGGACCATGTTTATAAACTTTGCTTTCCTAGTCGTCGTTTAAAAACCTCTGACATCTTCA
>Ga0325405_1000852_pt1 | contig 30027 bp, 25 predicted proteins | sample PopdelMetagenome_21_FD_205663 | JGI IMG/M metagenome (GOLD analysis project Ga0325405, IMG submission 205663) | Populus deltoides microbial communities from Bellville, Georgia, United States - Xylem-Control-R2 | ecosystem: Host-associated > Plants > Phyllosphere > Stem > Wood/Secondary xylem... | reverse complement strand
CCTGAAATTTTAATTCATGGAATTAAAGCTTTATATTCTAGTATAAAATGCCGGACCTACAAGTATGCTGATATTTAAATGTTAGAAATTGACCAGAAAATTCTCAGAATTAATTTAAATACTCACCAATTTTAATTGGGAGTATTTTCTTATCGCAATATATGAATTGCGAAAAACCTTTCTATAAAAATTCATTTAGGTGCACCAGCCCATAATAAATTTAAAATGCTAAATTTATTCACACGAATAAATCATCATCCTAAGTCATAAACAGACCACCGGTTAGGAACACATCAAAACCTTTAAACCACATTCAAATCACACAATACAATCTACCTTAGATAAGAGGTGTTGGGGGTGCTAATACCTTCCATGGCCACAACAAGTCCCTTACCTTTTGAATCTCTAATAAGACCAATATACCCGGGTTTCCTAGCGACCCTGAACTAAACAACTAGGTGGCGATTTCTTGACCTCCTGACACCGCGCGTCCACGTGTGACAGAATAACGACTCCACTAAATACAATATTGTTTGTAAAAATATCAGACTAAGCTTTGTGTTTTATGTGGTTTATTTGTTTTTGATGTGTTTAAATTTTCACATTTGGCTTATCTCATTTTATTTATGCTTTAACATATTTACTCATGCCCATGCATGTATATTGGATATGGATGAATGTCTTCATGCATCACTAGTTTATTTATGATATATCTCTTCGTAATGCACTCACATGGAAACTTCAGGTTAGGTGGGGGAGTAACGGCTTATCCTATGACTTTCAATTAGGGTTTAAGTTCGTGAAACCATCTAACTCTTTGCTAAGTGATTAGATTGGTAGTGATTGGTATACATGTCATCTCATTACCTATTAAGCCCCCATATTGCCTTCACGTGGGTAATCACTAGGACAACAAGTAACCTTTTTTTAGAGAGCAAGTAGTAAGCCTACCCCATGTCCCATGTAAAAGGACATAAGACCTGCCTATAAGATGTATGTCACTGGAACAAACAATATTACATTAAGACATGCTTAACCCTAAACATCTTGCATTATAGGACTTTAGACTGATAGCATGGCCACTATTAGAGAAATGACTTATGTCGAATATGGGTTGGAATCTGAATCCCTACAGCTATTAGAAGGGGATTGCCTGAGACTAGATAATAATAAATTACCATCCATCAGAAATGTAAGTTGCTCTATAAATGACTTAAAAAAGCTCCTCTCACATGTGAAGAGCATCAGCAAAGATGAGTTTTTGAAGAAATATTGGAGGATAGTGAAAATCACGAGGACGTCTATTTAGAATTTAACCATTAAAGCTTTGATGTATTTTTTGGGCCCCAAATACTGGTGCTTCACTTTTGGGAACGTAGACATGTGCCCTACCCTTAAAAAGTATGGTTTACTCACCGAGTTTCCCCAAAATCTATACAATACCTACTTCCACTAACAAAGTGCTAACTAAATTAGTTAAATTGATCAAGGTTCCAGATCTTTATAAGATATTAGAGAAAAGTACTAGTGGCTTAAAGTAGAAGATGATCAAAGAAATATTCGAAAGAAGAAAAAATGACTCCAGATTTGTTGAGGAAAGGGACATAATACTCTATTTGAGAATCTTTAGGTTAGTTTTATTTCCAAACTTAACGGGGATAATTAGTTTAAAGGTACATGATTTCATTAAGTACACTAGTTTAGAATGGCCGAACACTCATCTCCAGTCCTACTTCAACAAAATAGTCGAGGTAATTCATGATGATAAGATACTGATCTATTTTTTTCAGGATAGTCTCATAGGGTCCGCCCTGAGCTAGTACATGAGACTAGATAATAGCAGGATCAAGAATTGGAAAGACTTGGTTGAAGCTTTTCTTAAGTAATACAAATTCAACTTAGATATTGCTTCCGACATAACGAGCCTAATGTCAATAGAGAAAATAAGCCAAGAGTCAGTAAGGGCTTCTGTGTAAAGGTGGCGGGACGAGGCCATACATGTCTAACCCCTTTTAATAGAGATGGAGATGGTGATTTTGTTTGCCAATGCCTTCAAATCCCCCTATTATGAGCATTTAATGAGTAGCTCATCTTAGCATTTCTATGATGTTGTACGTAATGCTGAAAGAATAGAGCAAGGGATTAAGTCTGGGTGCATATTTGAACCGGTGGAGAAGAAAGGTTTTGTTGAAAAGAAAAAGGAAAAATGATGTGAACAACTTGAAATGAGGGTATAAGAGTAAAAAAGTAAACTACTATAACCCCCAAACACTTAGCTCTCAGGTTACCAGCGTTAACTTCACCAAGCCTTTTGCCCTAAATCAAACCAATAAAGCAAATAACCAAAACAACCACTAAAAACAAAACATAAGAAATACCCTAGAACAATTACCACCTCTACCTATGCTTATGAAAGATTTGTATGCCAAACTATTAAGTATTGGGCATATAGCTCCTATCTTTGTCCCACCAATCTAACCACCATTTCTCGTCTGGTATAAACTAGATTTGACCTGTGAATACCACGCTGACAATCTTGGCTATAATATTGAAACTTGTTATGCCTTTAAGAAAAGGTTGTTGGAGCTCATCAATGATGGGTAAGTTTTAAAGATTTTCCCAACTTGAATTCAAATCCATTACCTAACCATGCCACAGGAAACAATGGAGTAGGTATGATGGAAGTTGAGAGTAAAGACAAGGTGCTGAAGGTATCTATGAAAATATTGTACAACATGCTTGTAGAATCAGGATATTTGAAAAGAAATGATGAGCATCACTTAGAGAAAAGTGACCATTGCGAGTTTTATTAACCAATTCTTCTCTCCGGGTGTTGAGTCTTGCATGGCTTGTTTTTGGGAGCGTGTTCCTTTGTTGTTTATGTCATTGTATTTTTTATTGGGAGCCTGTTCCTTTGTTGCTTCCTGTATATTTATACATGTATATGAACTTGCTAGCTCTTTATCATGATTACTTTGATCTTAATTCATACTTACATTTTGATTAAAAAAAAAGAATGTGTTGAGTTCCGCCAAAAGGTGGCAAGAATGCTAACCATGAGAGAGTTAAGAAGTAAGAGTATGGAGTTTGGCAATAAGGTAAGGATGATGGAAAGTCAAGAGAAACCGTTAGAGGTATGTAGGGTCTATCCAATAGTCAATAGGCCACCCAAACTGATCTTGAGTAAACCATCTTGCGCAAATAAGGAAAATCATAATGTGACACTTTACAATTATGGCTATATCGCTAATGTCAAAACTCATGCTCCTTTGTTCTAAGCTGAGATCACTAGGCTGACCTGGAGTTGTCGTTACTTCACGCCTGAAGCGCTAAGAAAAACTAAAGGCAAGGAAGTAGTAGATCTTGACAAGGAACTTAAGGTTAACAAACTTGTGACTGAAGAAGAATCAAATAAATTCTTGAAGTTGATAAAGCACAGTGAATACTGCATAGTAGATCAACTAAAAAAAACCTCAGCTAGGATCCCCCTCATATCCTTGATACTCAGCTTTGAACCACACTGAAATGCCTTGTAAAAGGTGTTGAATAAGGCTTATATGCCTAAAGACATTGACCAAAAAACTATATAACATCTGGTAGGGAGGATTTATGCAACCAATTACCTGTACTTCATAGAGGATGAACTGGATGCTAGGGGAACTAGACACAACAAGCCCCTATATATTACTATCAGGTGCAAAGACTGCCTTATAGGTAAAGTTTTTATGGACAATGGTTTAGCCCTCAATATGTTGCTAAAAAATATGCTAAAAGAAATGCATGTTGATGAATCGCACATAAAACCTAGCATTATGATGGTGAGATCACATGATGGCTTACCTAGACAGATAATTGGGATTTTGGAAGTGGAACTATATATGGGGCCATAAGTGTTCTTGGTGACATTACAAATTATAGATATCCACCCTTCCTCTAACATGTTATTGGGAAGGCCTTGGATTCATGTAGTTGGGGCAGTAACCTCATCATTACACCAGTATTTGAAGTACACCATGAATGGGATGTTGATGATTGTCAAGGCTGTAAGATAGTTTCCATGAAAAAAATTATGGTTGTACCATTCATAGAAGTAGGAGATTGCAAAAATAGGGACATTCATGCTTTTGAAATTGTAAACACTAAGTGAGTTCCTGAGAGCATAGTGTTGAGAAGACCAAGGGTTTCAGAAACAGTGAAGATGACAACTAAATGCTTCTTGAAACATGGAATTCCATTTCAACGTGATCCTAACACCGGAAAGCCAGAAAGAGTCAATCTTATAAAGGTCAAATGTGCTGATCAAAGATTCGAGCTCAAATATAAGCTTAAAAAGGAGGATTACATATGGTTTACTAGTGTGAGATGAGAAAGAAGAATGACTAGAATTGTGAGAAAAGAGTCAAAAGAGGAAGAGCTAATAATTCCTCCCCTTAGGGTTTCATTACCTAAGGCTGCATATTTAATGCAACCTGATAAAGGACTGGAAAGCCTTGGTTAGCATCTCTCAAATATGAACATAAACACCTTGGAGGAAGATAAGGTCAAAGGGGATGATGAAAAGATATAGTCTGGAAAGGAAGATGAAGTGCTGCTACAACTAACCATCCACACTCTAGAAGAAGTCTCCGCTAAAACCTTCATATGAAAGCTGGCTAAAGGCGAGAATTTTCAAAACTAGGTGACCCAGGAAGCTCTATTGGTGTTTAAAATGTAATTTAGCATTGCAATTCTTAATATGTATTTTTTTGTTGCTTTTGTTTGCTTTGTTTTTTTTCCTGGTTGACATTTACGGCTTAGATGTCAATATGAATTTATATAACACCATGTACACCTTGTAAAAAGAATGAATAACCAAACTATAACAAATATATAATAGCTATGGAAAAAGAAGAAGGGGATACAAATGATATCAGGGAATTCACAAAATAAATGGAGCAACATGAATAGACCTAGAAGCCCACTACAAAAGAACTTGAAACCATAAATATAGGTAATGATCAACTTAAAAAGGAACTGAAAATAGAAGCCTCAGCTACTCCCAAAGATAGAGCAGAAATGATCACCCTATTATAGGAGTATACATATGTTTTTTCCTGGTTTGTATATGGATATCGTAGTACATAGAATATCACTGGTAGAAAGATGCAAATTCATCAAACAAAAGTTGAGAAGAACTCATCTTGACATCCTGATCAAGGTCAAGATATAGATTTAAAAGCAATGGGATGCTGGTTTTTTGAAAGTAGTTAAATATCCACAATAGGTATCTAATGTAGTTATCGTAACAAAAAAGGAGGGAAAGATCATAGTCTGTGTGAATTTTAAGGATTTAAACAAGGCTAGCCCCAAAGATGACTTTCCTTTGCCACATATAAATGTTATGGTCGACAATGTTGTATGTAGTTTTATTTATTCCTTCATGGATGGCTTCTCAGGGTATAACCTGATAAAAATAGCTCCGGAAGATAAAGAAAAAAAAAACTTTTATCATGCTGTAGGGAACATTCTGTTACAGGTGATGCCATTCGAACTAAAGAATGCAGGGGCCACTTACTAGAGGACTATAGTGATGTTATTTCATGATATGATGCATAAAAAAATTGAGGTGTATATAGATTATCAAGCCCATAAAACGAGAGAGTCATGTCTATATTTTAAGGAAGTTGTTCGAGAGATTAAGGAGGTACAAACTAAGGCTCAACCCTGCAAAATGTTCATTTGGAGTTAAGTTCGGTAGGTTGCTATGATTCATAATGAATGACAGAGGAATAAAGGTGGATCCTGATGAAGTGAAGGCCATTCAATCTATGCCATCTCCTAAGATAGAAAATAAGGTGAGAGGATTCTTAAGGGAATCGAATTAGATTGCCCAGTTCATATCCCAGCTAATAACAACATATGAGCCTATCTTCTAGCTATTGAGGAAAAAGAATCGTGAGACTTGGAACGAGGAGTGTGAAGAATCTTTCAATAAAATCAAGTAGTACTTACAAAACCTACAATTGCTTGTTCCTTTAGTATCAGGAAGACCTTTGAAACTATATCTGACAATAAATGAAGCAGTTATGGGATGTGTACTAGGCTAGCATGATGAAACCAGAAAGAAAGAAAAAGCCATTTATTACCTAAGTAAGAAATTCACAGAATGTGAGTCTAGATACGCGGTGATAAAAAAGTTATATTGTGCACTAGTGTGGGTTGAAAAAAGATCACGACATTATATGTTGTATCATAATACGTGGTTGATCTCCAAGGTTGATCCTTGAGATATATATGTGACAAGCCTTATTTATCAAGTAAAATTGCAAGATGGGAAGTTCTATTTGGCTAACAATGCCATTAAAGATTATGAGCCATTTGATATTCCTAATGAAAACATATTGTTAATTGAGGAAGAATAAAAGAAGATAGATTGGTGGACCATGTATTTTGATGGGGCAGTAAATGTACATGGAAATGGAGCTGGCATAATAACAATTTCTCCTGATAAGAAGTAGTATCTGATTTTAGTTAAACTACAATTTGAATGCACCAATAATATAACTGAGTATAAGGCTTGTATCCTGGGTTTGGAAGTTGTATTAGAGCTTAAAATAAAAAAAGATAGATTTATATGGTCATTCAATGCTAATTATTTCTCAAATGAAAGGAGAATAGCAAACCAAGGAAGAAAAGCTGAGACCCTACCAAGAATATCTATCTAAACTAGCAGATGAGTTTAAAGAGATAGAGTTCACCCATTTAATAAGGGAAGGGAACCATTTTACTGATGTTTTGGCTACACTGGCTGTCATGGCTAGAATTGATTTTGGACATAAGTTACAATCGATACACATTGATATCAGAAATTTCCTAGCTCATTATTGCTCAGTTGAAGGAGAGATGGATGGAAACCCTTGGTACTATGATATCAAGAATTTTATGCAAAACCAGGAATATCTCGTTGGAGCCTCCAAGGCAGATAGGAAAACCTTAAGAAGATTGGCAATGGATTTCTACTTAGATGGAGAAGTTTTATACAAAAGATCATTCGATGGAACCTTGCAAAGATGTTTGAATGAGGCTAATGCTAGAATTGCATTGCAAAAAGTCCATAAAGGGATATGCTCAACTCATGCTAGTGGGCATATGATGGCAAGGAAAATATAAAGGGTTGGTTATTTTTGAATGATATTAGAAAGATACTACAACTATATTAGAAAAATGTCATAAGTGTTAGGTATATAGTGATAAGATCAATGCACCTTTGATTTCTTTGTTTAATCTAACATTTTCATGGCCATTTGCAATGTAGGGAATTGATGTGATGAGGCCTGTTAACCCGAAAGCCATCAATGAGCATAGATCCATCCTCGTGGCTATTGGCTATTTTATAAAATGGGTAGAAGCCAATTCATATACTCATATAACATAGAAGATGGTGAAAAGGTTTATATAAAATGACTTGATCTGTTGATATGGTCCACCAGGAAAGATAGTGGCTGACAATACTTAGAACTTTAATTGTAAAATGATAGTAGAGCTTCGTGCCAAGTGAAAAATCAAACATTTCAATTCCTCACCATACAGACAAAAAATGAACAACATTGTAGAAGCTGCCAATAAGAATGTCAAGAAGATTATTCAGAAAATGGTGATCACTTACAAAGATTGGCATGGGATGTTGTCATTTTCCCTCCATATATACCGCATTATAGTCAGAACTTCAACATAAGCTACCCTGTATTCCTTGGTATATGAAATGAAGATGGTGATGTCTTTGGAAGTAGAAATCCCCTCATTAAGAGTATTGATAAATAAATTCAGAGCTAGAAAAAAGCAGAGTGGGCCAAAGTGAGAGATGAATAACTAAACTTGATAAGTGAGAAAAAGATAGCTATAATTTGTCACCATCAACATTACAAAAAAAAAAAGATTGCCAAAGCATATGACAAGAAGGTTAGACCTCAAATATTCTAGGAAGGAGATTTAGTACTGAAGAAAATATTGTCTTTACCATGAGAGGATTAAAGCAAATATGCGCCAAACTATAAGGTCCCCTATGTAGTGAAGAAGGCTTTCTCATTAGGCATTTTAAGTTGTCTAGAATGAATGGAGAAGATCTAGCTAGACTTGTGAATTCTAATTCTATAAAAAAAGGTATTATGTATAATGTGTTCATTTTCTTCTAAGTCAATAAAAATAAAGTTTGGCCATGAATTCTTCATATAAAGAACCTTTCTTTTCTTTTCTTTTCTTTTCTTTTAATCACATGATCTCAAAACATTTGGAATCCTTTTCCTAAAAGAAAGATCTTAAAAGAAATGGTCTTGTGCAGAAATGGGTCATAAAAACGCTCAAGATAAGTTTTTAAGCAATTCTCGATTAAGAGGTGACCAAACAAAACAAACCAAAGCCAACTATAAGATAAAGCCCTGTCTCTGAATAACATTTTGAATTGCATGGATAAATTGTTGGTAGCCACTCTATAATCACCCACAAGTTCTTTTAAAAAAAGGACAAGATTTATCAATACTAATGATGTTTGTTTGTAATAAGAAAAAGGTCATCTTTGTTATCCCTTGCCTTGTGATCCATATTTGAGCCTAGATAAGTTTTTCTTCACAAAAACCTTGACCAGGATCACACCTCATATTGGGAGCAAAAGAAAATATGAGCAAAATGTTGAAATGCACACATTGATCTATGAAAGTCAAAACCTAATACCAGGGGGCAACATTATAAAAGGAGAATGATAAGAAAGAGGAAACAATATATATATATATATATATATATATATAAGAAAAGAAGGAAAAGAAGAAAGTAAAAGAATGGAAAATAAAAGAAAATGATGGTTTGATGGCAATGTTTGTAGTAGAAGAAAAGTGATCTTGAGTCTTTTAACCCTTAAACACCTTTTGAGCCTAAAAAAAAATCTATTTCTTCCATAGCCCATAACCATAGTTTGTGTTACGTGCCTTTAGATGTCTTTTCTAATCAAACGCATACAACCTGGGTTGATAAATGGTGATCTTATTGTTCACACGACATGATAAATAAGTAACGACTCGCTTTTATCCATGCAAGAAAAATATAAATTCTAGCATTCTACGCAGATTTTTCAAGTAAATACTTGAAACCCATTTTTAAAAAAAACTAAAGTAGAAAGTCATCTCTTGTAAAAGCCTAACCTAAAGACGACCCATATTCTGAAATACGATAAAACCTTAAAGGAAAATGCTTAAAGAACTGTTTTGATGCGTACATTGAAAAATTCAATTCTCATGAACAAAACCAAGTTTTTTAAATATTTGTTTCTTGAAAAAGATTTTTTTTATTATGAACAAAACCAAAAAGCCCTTAAAATAAAAAAGGTAATTAAAACATTGACAAGAGCATTATAGAAAGCAGTGTCAAAGCATGTACTCAGTTGGGTAAGAAAGGGCCCAACAAGAAATAAAAGCTGAAGACTTCTTCCCAAAAACATGATGGGTAAGAAAGATAGCACAAGAAACAAATCCTAAATCAATCATACAATTTCTAACACATGAACAAGCTCACACCAAAAAAAGAGTTCATAGGAAATCAAAGAAAGAGTGGGACTTATATATCCAAACCAGGTAAGAATGCATGCATTTAACCCCAAAACATTGTACAAGTTTTGTTTTACAGGAAAAATTCTAGAAATCAAACTTACAAAAATCAAAAGACTAATAATGAAGGAGTCTTTGGAAAGCTTTAGTTGAAGGGGATTATTGAGATTCAGGGTTTCAAGTCAATTGAGTTGAAAAAGAAGACAAACATTTTGGTTCTGGTTAAAGGGGATCGCCAGATTGGGATCCCAGGTTGACCGAGTTAAAGAAAAAGATCAAGGTTTTGGTTAAAAGGGGTATCTGGATTGAGATTTTAGATTGACCGAGTTAAAGACAACATTTTGGTTCCAGTTAAAGGGAATCGATAGATTGGGATATCAGGTTGATCCAGTTAAAGATAAAGATCAAGGTTCTGGTTAAAAATGGTCTCTAGACTAAGATTTCAGGTTAACCGAGCTGAAGATAACATTCTGGTTTTAGTTAAAGGGGATCATCAGATTAGGATTTTAGGTTGAATGAGCTAAAGACAAAGACCAAGGTTTTGGTTAAATAAGGTCTCTAAATTCAGATTTCAGATTAACCGAGTCGAAGGCAACATTTCTGGTCCTGGTTAAAGGGGATCATCGATTTGGGATCTCAGGTTGACCAACCTAAAAACAAATATCAAGGTTTTGGTTAAAAGGGGTCTCTAGATTGAGATTTCAGGTTCACCGAGATGAAGATAACATTTTTTGTTCTGGTTAAAAGAGATCACCAAATTAGGATTTCAGGTTAATGAAGCTAAATATAAAGACCAAGGTTCTGGTTAAAAGGGGTCACTAGATTGAGAATTCAAGTTGACCGAGCTGAAGGCAACATTTTGGTTCTAGTTAAAGGGAATGGCTATAAAGATAAAGTTTCAGGTTATCCAAAATAAAAGCTTTGAGATGATTAGTTATGGAAGAACCTTCTATTCATCTTTACAAACATACTACGCAAAACAGTTAAAAAGTCTTTTCTCTATAAGTATTGTAAAGAGGGAGCATCTGTTGTTACCTATTTTTTGGGGCCTGACATAAATAAAAAAATTCAAAAAAAAGGGAAAAGAGAAAATATAAAAAAATAAAAAATATCAGAAGAAAAACAATATATATATATATATATATCAGTTTTGAAGAACATATCGGAACTCCCAGGAAATTACCAAAGACTGGTTGATGAGGGTTACAATATACAAAATTGGAAAATTTGACCCTGTTAACAGAGAGAATTCAATTTTTGAGGGGGAAAATTCAAAATTATATATTTCAAGACTCAATTGGATTTTTTCAAGGTTTAATTGAATTTATTGAGGGCTTAATTGAATTTATTGAGGGTTTAATTGCAAGAAAAATTAGTTCGTGAAGTTAATTTAGGCTTTAATTAGAAGAAATTAAAGTCTAGGGGTCAAATTCCAAATTTTAAGAGTTAATTTGGTCAAATCATGGGGTTAATTGTGTAAATATTGAAGTTTGATGAGCAATTAGAGACTTGATTGAAGAAATTCAAAACAAGCACTAACTTGTAAGAAGCGCGAGACTTCAGGGTTTGAAATAGTTGAAATTAGGGACCAAATTGAAGAAAATTGAATGTTTGATGGTTAATTGGGAACCAATTGAACAAATAAAAAACCAAGGACCAAATTGTAAAAGGAGCTCAAATTCAGGGCTAGTAATTTAGTTTTGTAGGGGTGAAATTGCATGAAAATAGGAGTTGAGAAGGAACTTACAGGTAAAATCAAGAGAAATGGGAAGAATAGGGATTAAATTGAAGTTTGCCAAATTCCAAATTTAAAAACCCTAATTTGTAGGGTTTAGCCTATACGACGTCGTTCAGTTACTATGCACCTTCTTCTTCGGTAGTTTTGGTTGATCGAGTAGACACTATCGACCACTATTGAGGTTGTAACCATCACCATTCAACTAAGAAACACCTCCTCTACAACCCTATCTCCATGAAATCAAACGTTTACATTCCATTTTCTCTACTGATCTTAGCAACATCTTGTCCACGATCATCCACCCCTGCGATTTCAGATTCTATATTAATCGGGTTAACACTTTTAACTGAATAAGTGTGGAGCTATAGACCTTCAAATTGAGCAAGATTGGATCCAACATTAAGATATGCATCCCCTCTACCATGATCAGGTGGTCTCAAGTAACGTTGATGTCGGTGTTGCTCCGGCAAAGCCACGAAAGTGGCCAACACAATCAGCCTTAACTAAGACACCTATTTGCATAAAACCACCCAACTCTTTTGTGTTACCACACTTAAAAACTCCAAGAGGGTTCTCATCAAAGGTTTAAAATCTTTCTCTCAAGATCAAAAGGCTAGAAACACTTCACCTTGACCACCAAGTTTGTTACAAAACCACTTAAATCCAAAACCATTGATCCTGTGGTAAAACCACCCTAGTTTTGGTTTGTTGAAACCCTAACAAACTCACGTAGCAGATCTGAACCCCCTATAAAAGGAGAGGTAATCAAAGGAGCAAAAGAGAGGAAGAAAGAGAGGAAAAGTAAAGGAGAAATAAATTTTTGTGAAAGTTTAAGCAATCCTATCAAGCTTGTGATTTCAAGGATTCAATTTTTTCTAGGTTTGCAGAGATGGAACAAAGAAGGCAGCATTAGAAATCCATTCTTTTTGGAAGATTTCAAGCTTGGAAGGTATATGTTTGCAAACCTTGAAAGTATAATCCATGAGACCTGCTGGATTAATTTTTGTTGTTTAAATGCAATGTTTTGAATGTGTTCACATGTTGATGATTGCTTTAAGTTGTTATGTTTGCATTTGAGTTTGCTTTGAAATTTCCCAAAAGTGTTAACAAGGTTTATGTTCTTCTGTTCTTGCATGTTTCTGGTTTTTGAGTTTTATTTGGTTCTGGTTGAAGGTTTAGGAAGACATTTTGAATCCAAATTGCATAAATATGTAGGCTGTTTTAGGTTGATAGTTTTGGAGCTTGGAATTTTTTGCATGTTTATGATAATTTGTTGTTTTTATTAGTTCTTTTTTATTCAAGTATGTTTGGTTATGATAATATGGGCTGCTGAGGCAAAAAGAGTCTGGTTTTGAGGCTTAAAACATGTTTTCTGGGTTTAACAACATGCTGGTTTTTCTGGGCAAAACTAGGTTTATGTTCTTCGTGTTCATCTGATGAACATTGTCTTAGGTACTAGTTTTAAGTCTCGTTTTATTTCAATTCTGGTTTCTGTAAGTTCGTATATCATTATTAGTAAATAATCTAGAGTTTTCAAGCATCGATAACATGTTTTTGTGGGTTTTAATTTTAGAATTTTGGTTTCGAATTGAAACCCATTTTTGACAGAATCATGAGGTTTGAGGAATAATCAAAGCAAACTGACATTTGATTCTTGATCTATACTTGATTACGATGAAAACTTTGCTTTTTATTGCTTGAAATTTGGTCTAGTTTGATGTTCACGTTGCTGGGTTTAAGTTTAAGTGTTCTTCATGTTCTTCACTTTCTGTGTTTAATCCATTTTTGTTGAGAAATTTTTAGTTTTTATGTTTTTACTTCTGTTGAATCTGTTTTGGGTCTTTATTTTGGTTTGTTTTCGAGTTAACTCGGTTGGGTCAACCTCAACTAGGTCAACCTCAATTAGGTCAACCCCAGTCAGGTCAACCCCTTGTCGGTTCAGTCCATTTGAGTCAACCCAGCCAGGTCCAAACCAGGTCAGTCATTAGGCCCTGTTTGGTTTGCTGTTTTTTTTGTTAAGGTTGTTTTGGTTTAAGGGTGTGTTTGGCAAACACCCTTTAGACTTGTTTTGGGTAGTTTTTATTTCAAGAAAAATTAAGGTTTTTTTTGCCAAACATGGCCTTAAAAAAATACAAAAAAAAATAAAAAAAGTCTTTTTGCATGTTGTATATGGTCAAATCTCTCAAAAAATAAAAAAATTATATTTTCTCCCCAAAAATATATGTTATGTGTGTGTATTTGCATTCATTTTGGATATAATAATCAGTTTATTAAATTCGTGAGAACTTGACCAATCAGTTTCAAGTCATGATGACAGTGCTTGCACTTTCTTTTTTTTGCATTAAAAAATAACATTTTGATTAAATTCACAGCGGAGTCCGTGTAAAATCAGCTAGTTTAAATACTAAAATATAAAAATTAAAGTATAAATTCTCATTTAGGAATTAAAAAAATAAAACATCACACAACTAAAAATGCAGTTAAGGATGAATATGATCCTTGTCATTTTTTGTTTGGTTTGGTTTTGGGTTAATTAGTTTAAACCGACCAATTCGGTTTGGTTCAATTTTTTTTTCAAAACTAGCTCGACCCATTTCAATTTAATTAGGCTTTTTTATTGGGCTTGAGTTTTTCTTATCTTATTTTGGGTTTATTTTACAATCATTCTAGGATGTTTTGGTTTTTTTTTTTTGTTGCTTTGATTTCTTACAGGTTTGGCTGGTAATTTTATAATATTAACTTTTCATGTAAAAAGAGTAATGGATTATTACACATAAAAATCATAAAAAAAAGGAACTAAATTGAATATATAACAAAATTTAATGATGGACTTTGTTGAAATTTTTGAAAAATGAAGACTAAACTAAACTTCTTCAACCCAATCCTACTACCAACCTGGCCAATGTCACCGCCCACCATCACGCTCTTTTAGCCACAATATGTTGCCTGTCTGGAGAATGAAGATGCTTGATTTAAACAATAAAGTTTAGCAGGACTACAGTGCCAATATTTAGCATGACATGGATAAACTCGAGAGAGGTTTAAATGGTTTTAGGCTTTTAAAACTGAAGAGGAACTAAATTTTTTTTTTGGATTTTTTAATAAGTTTATTCGATTTTTTTGTTTATTTGATTTGTTTAGTTATTTTTTTTTTATTTTCGTGATTTAATTAGTTGTTAGAGTTTGTAACTATCCTCTGATCTGACCTCGCATCACCGACACAATAAATTAGAATATTTTGTACTGAGCAAAGGTGTGAAACCATTGCGCAATCATTCTACCCACAATTTTTCTCGTACAAAGCAGGAATAATATCATGTAGAGGATGACAAAAGATTTGTTTGATCAATGTCCAGAACCAGGAGAGGTTGTTCTCAGTCAATAAATGATTTAATTATTATTTATGGAGTTGGACGGTTATGCAGTTGAGCTTAGTAGGCTCTCCAATTAATCACGAGTTTGGTTAGGTAGGGCCCCAGTGGTGAGACAGTCCTACACTCTTGGAGACCTTGACCGACGTGGACACTGATGAGTCATCCTTTTCACCCTCTCAAGAACAGGCAGCCGCTGCTAACCTTCACACGGTTTACTTAACATGAGGAGGGCACACTGGCTCTGCATGCGTGCCCACCAGCAACCACATATCATTTTGAAAGGGATGCGTTGAATCATGAGTATCACGAGAAAAAAGGCAGATGCCCAGTCTTGTTTGTTTGCTTCTTGTTTTGTGATAAGGATCGATATGATCAATCTCCTAAAGTATATATGTAGTTTCTGTTTCTGTTTTTTGTCTTTTCTCTTACAAGCTGTAGCGTATTGCATGCCCACTGGATAATGAAAGATTAGAGTATATATATATTGTGCCTTTCACATAGCTATAGCTATATATCAACACTTAATCTTCAGTATTTGACTACTTTTCTTTAGGTTTTCTTTTCTTTTATATTATCATTGTTAATTTAATTTCTATTAATTTTGCTATGCTTTTTTATTGGACACATTTTATTGCGAAAAACTAAACTAATTGATTGATATTCACTCACTCTTGGGATAGGGTCAGAAATTACGATTATTTTTCTATATTTGGCACCAAAAGCCCAACCCCACACGCCTACCTAAAGCAGGAAAAACAAAGGAAAAAAAAATATATAAAAAAAAGAGGAACCATCCCCACCAATTTATGTTAAAAAAAGAATTGATGAACCACGCACATGCTTGTAGGTTTCCAACTGGGCACCCCCATGTTACATAGAGGGAGGAGGCCCTGAGGGAATCGGTTTAAATAGAGGATTTCTTCAGATTCTGGTCTCGTGTTTAAATCTCATAGTAGTAGTTGTTGTTGTTGTGCTGTGATATATTTATATTTAATTTGTGGTCATATTTTATGAGATATCCTAAAAACTCTTGATAATTTGAACTCGCAACTTCCTTGTGAAGAGAAGATTTATGGATCATTTTCAGTTGATAACAGCCAGGAAATGTTTTTATTATTTGGCAATCAGAGTAATCATTCTGATTGATCCATAATTAAATTTGCTTGCTTCAAAGGAGAGTACAGAGCTCATGGTTACGTGTTAACGAACATCTCAAGTCTGCTCTAGAAAATCTTTATGGTTCATAACTGATGATGGCTAGATCTCAGAAGAAAATACATAAACATGGGCTAAAGATAAGAAAGTTGTCGTGATTGTCAGATGGATGACCACTGGGAGCTAGGCTGTGGTCCTTCTAAATTAATGATTGCGAACCCACATGAAATTCAGGCCTCCTTTGAAAGAAAGGAGATAAATATTCAACTTCCCTGCTGCACCTTATACCAAATTTAGGTTCTAATAGCGATCGATATAGCGAAATTTATAATGGTCACCAGCAGAAAGCAGAAAGCTGGAATCTGTGGCATTTTCCAGGCTATAGACTCAATATTTCACCCATCACAACTAGAGCCATTAATTTTCATCCAATTAACACCAAATTTAGGTACTAAACTCGTGTAATGTGGTCTGACGTAACGCTTAATATTTATCGAACCAAATTATGTGGATTAGTTCTTACTTCAATATTTATCACTTCCAGGAGAACCCTAGAATCAATGGTGCCAGCTGGATGCATTAGAGGCTGCTTAATGAGTGGTTATATTCTTAAATATGAATTCAATAATTTTTCATGCAAGCACGCATAAGATTATTTTATTTTTTTTGAAAAAAAACACGCTTATAATATAGTTAACTAGTACAATCCCACGAGATTGACCCGATGATTAAAGCTTTAATTTTATCTTTTATTTATTTATTTAAATTCTGAGACAGACATCTTGATGGATTATTAATTAAATTCCTCTTAATTTACAAGCCAATATATATGAAATTAAGTTTATGTTCTTGAAATCGTTTGCAGAGATCGATACTTAACATGTAATTAAATTAACCTGCACTGAATCTTAATTAACACTTAAATTAACCTAGAGATCGATTATCTTGTCGTCAAATCAAGATAAATATTCAACTGTATGAATGTTCGACGAGATAAAAAGAAATTAATTGACGGGTTTAAGAGAATCGCAAGGCATTGATTTGAAACAGGAATCTCAATTAAAGACAATATTGTTCCATTCCATATTCCAATAAATCAACACGTTTTGCTAATTGCTTGCTAATGGCATCTCATTGCTTAATTATTCGTATGCGCGCACCCTAGAGAAAACAAATTCAAACACATTCGAATATATATATATATATATATAGATAGATAGATATTAGACACACACACACACACTGACTAGTACTATCGGGTTTACAAAGCAACTTATGATCGCATATAATATTCGATGCTATAAGCAAATAACAGGAGCCAGCAAGCTATATATGCTATGAAAAGCGAACATGATTTTCAATTTCAAGAGAATATATTATATTGTAATATGAATTTCTGATAAGTTAGAACCTCTGTAGAATGATTCTCATTGATAACAGAGAATGTAATGGTAGCAGACAAGGGCCCATGCATCCCGGTGACCCAGATATCCTTGCCCAGATGACCTCTTTAACTATACTGCTTTGACTTGACCAATATTTTATTATTATGTATTATATACTTTCTTTTTATATACATACACATAGATATTATTATATACTTTTAGGTACGCCCGATCCCATGTAGTTTTCATATAGGTAAAGCTCTCTCTACACGTGCATCTGCACTTTGATATTCCAGGGGCGGCTTTTGCTTATTGGAAAACGTCTTCCAAATTCAAGATGGTCAGCTGCCAAAGCCAAAAAGTTACGAAGCAAACGCCATTGAAGTTGCATGTAAACATCATGATTTGGTTTCAGTCGTCTTTTCTGGTCTATTAACTAAACTGTAGGGTCATTAATTGACAAGAAGTTCTGTGCTAGAAAGGATGAATATTTTTAAACGTACAATATAAAATCAATTTAAATTTTTTAATTGAATTGCTTTTCCAACATGAGTCTAGAGTCTTGATCATTAATTGATTATCAATTTAAATTTTGGTATCTTTATTTTCTCTAGTAAAATACAGATCAAGCACAAGAGTAATGATGTTCAATTTAAAGAAAAACTTTCGCTGATTAATTAAAAAAATGATATGAATCATAATTTAAATTGTTTATTTTTCAAATGACAGGTACTAGTGCCATCATATTGTGGGTTTGTTAAAGAGAGAGAAGAAATAATTTGTAATGACCTGCATATATAGGAGCCAAAAATGTGGCCAATTTCACTACACTCGAACCGAACAAGAACGTGGTTGGTTTCTTTGAAAACAAGCCAGCGAGGCAGGCTAACTGAATCTATATAATTGCACTTTGAATCTATATTATAGCACTTTGAATCAAGAATATATATATATATATATATATATATATATATATATATATATATATATATATATATATATATATATCACTTTGAATCAAGTGTACAAAAAAAATAAAAAAGCAGCCGTGATGGCTATATATAGTGTACCTGATCATGTGTAGACATGTAAAAAACTCCCTGCCCCCTTGTGGGCTGATTTTAAAAAAATAACATTAGAACGGTAAATTAAAAATATTAACAGAAGAATACAACTTTTTTTTTCAAAAAGTGCAAATAATATAGTTTCCAATAATGATATTTATTGATTTCACAATTCTGAAGTGTTATAATTTACCATATCTTGAAATTTAAATCTTGTTTGCCAGTGTTTTGGTATTTGTCACGGTTTCAAAATGTGACATTTAATTAATTAATGTTGTGTTCTTCAATCATGACTTCTTCATATATAGCATTTTGGTATCGCAACAAGCACAAATTGTACTATTGCGCTGAAAGTTTTTGAAACTATGTTATATTATCAATATTTTAAAATCTTTGTGCTAATAGCTCATAATCTCCTTATAAGATGCTAACCTTATTAATTAAAATAATAATAATAAAACTGCTCTTCATTTTATAGTGGAGCAAGACACAATCCATCTTGGATTGAAATAGTGCTCCACAATGTTATTTTTTTTTATCTTTTGATTTTTTTAGTCAGTTAATTTTTTATTCAATTTCATCATTTTATATTAAGTTGATTTGAATTTGAGTTTGATGATTTATTTTACTGGCTTGATATGGGATTCTCACAGTGTTGAGAAAAAAATCCAGCGCTCGGTAAATATGTGACTTGGAAAAATAAAATTTATTAATTTAAAATAATAGAAGCTTTAGGGATTGAGTTTAAACCAAAAGAAATGTTCAACCCTTTTTGTCTCCAAAGCAAAGACAAAATTGAATAACGTGGAGAAAAGTTGCTAGCGCGTGTAACACACGTGTTGGTGCATTGGTGGCGGCTAAGCTCTAGAAGCGATCTTCTTTGGTGTCAGTGGAATCATCTCATCTGGTGCTTCTTTACCTAGCAGCACTCTGGTGTGGCTTTGGCGACACTCCGATTTTCATGCATGACTCTCACCAAAATAGAATAGCGGATTGTTATTTTTTTAGTTTTCAATTTTGATTCTTATTCTTTTGGTTGTTATTCTTAACAACAATGATAGTTCGGTTTTGTAAAATTAACAATCAAAGACACGAGACAATATGAGATGAAAGAAATATTTAAAAAAGATGGAAATGCAATATAGAAGGCAGACAAAACCCATTATAGGTTGCAATAGGTAGCCATAATGTTTTCTTTTTCTTTTTTTTAGTCACTCGACTTTTTTTAAAAAAAATTGATCATTTCACATTGAGTTGATTTGAGATTAGGCTTGATGATTTATTTCGGTTGGTTTGATATGAGGTTCTTGGAATGTCAAAATAAGCTCAAAACTTTATTTTGTTCACATTTCAGTCCCTGAGTTTGAGAGGAGAGAGATAGGATCATCGGGAAATGAGGGAAGAGAGAGGAAGTTGGTTGGTTGCCCATAATTCAGCCACCAAGAAAGATATTCTTCATGTCAATGAGTTTCATTTGACAAGAGAAGTTCCATTATAGTGTTTTTAACCCTTCATCTTGGTAAAAAAAAGGTAGTTCAGGGCTCTATAATCTTTTTTATAATCATGTTTGTTTTTTTGTTTTTTGGAATATTGAAGGCTAATTTGAGGTTATTAACGGGTTTACTAAGAAGAAATAGGAGGCTTAACCTATTAGTTAGCCAGCCTTTTCTATTTATATGTGTAGGGCAATACATAATAGTAAAGGTAGAGATTACAACATTAGAGTAGTCCTATAGTATTTCTTATATATATATATATATATATATATATAATATGCCCCCTCAACTTGAGGGTGGAGGATCGACCCGAAACTTGAATCGAAAAGCAGTAAAAGAAGCAGTAGGAAGTAACTTAATAAAGACATTTGCAAATTGAGCCTAAGAAGAGATGAAATGAATCTGAATCTCTTTCTTCGCACCCTGTCTCGTATAAAATGATAATCAACCTCAACATGTTTAGTACGAGCGTGAAAGATAGGATTTGCTGATAAATAAGTAGCACTAAGATTATCACACCAAATGGTAGGAGCAAAGACAGAAAGGATCTGCAGATCTATTAATAAATACTGAAGCCAGATAACCTCAAAGTTCCATTTGCTAAGGCTTTATACTCAGTCTCGGTAGAGGAGCGGGCAATTATGCATTGCTTGCTTGATTTCCACAAAATCAGAGTCTGACCATAGAAAACAAGGTAACCACCCGTAGACTTGCGATCATCAATACTACCTGCATAATTTGCATCTGTAAAGCCATGTAAAGCAAGGAGGAACTATGAGTGATATGTAAGCCATAGGTTGTCGCACCCTGAGGATAACATAGAATGCATTTAATGACAGGCCAATGAGATTCTGTAGGAGCATGCATAAACTGACAGACTCTATTGACAACAAAGCATATGTCTGGCCTCGTAAAGGTGAGATATTGAAAAGCATCAATGATTTGATGAAATCATGTAGGATCAGAAGATAAGGAATCTGGTAGTATGGTAACTTTAGAGGTAGAGATAGGAGTATCAACAAGTTTGCAAGTGGTTATACCAGCCCGAGTAAGGATGTCAAGAATATACTTATGTTGTCATAACATTAGACCCATACTAGTGGACTGAACCTCAATGCCCAAAAAATAATGAACGACGCCTAAGTCACGAAGCTTAAACTCTGAGCTTAACAACTGTATTAGGTAATGAAGCATAGTATAGTTACTACCTGTAAGCAAAATATCATCAACATAAACCAGAAGATAAAAGATATCAGCACCAATAAACAAGATAAATAAAGAGGTGTCAACCTTGGAAGTGTGCAAGCCAAGAGAAAGCAGAAAATCACTCAAACGAGTGTACCATGCTCGCGGGGCCTGTTTTAAATCATATAGAGACTTATGCAATTGGCACACATGAGATGGAAGAGTAGAGTCAACAAAACCTGGAGGTTGTTTCATGTAGACCTCTTCAACAAGGAATCCATTAAGGAAGACATTATGGATATCGAGTTAATGAATCTTCCAACCACGCAAAACCGCAATTGAGAAAACTAATCTGACGGTCGTCTGCTTAATAACAAGACTAAAAGTCTCAGAGTAATCAATGCCTTCTTACTAAGTAAAACCTTTAGCAAATAATTGTGCCTTATACTGCTCAACGCTACCATCCACACAACGCTTTATCGTGTACACCAAACGACTGCCAACAACATTCATTCGAAGGATGGAAAGGAACCAAGGACTAGGTGTCATTAGAGCGCAAGGCCTAAATCTCATCTCACATAGCACCATGCCAAACCTCATACCTATCAACATCAGAGAATACAATGGGTTTATAGTTAGGAGAAGACATTTCCCGATAAAGAGGAGCAACAAAGGTGGCTGCAGACGCTGTCAGAAGGGCAATCTTTGACTGCTGAGGATGAATAACCATGGGATGTTGACGAGTAGCAGGATGAGGTGGAGGAGAACCTGAACCTGTGAGTTTCTAGAGAGGATAAGAGGAGAGATCAATAATGAGTTACAGATCAGCTGTAGAACATGTCTAAGATCTGGAGCTCGCAACAGCAGAGGTTGAAGAGCTTGTAGTTGAACCAGGGTTGTTTGCAGTAAAAAACTGGAAAAATGCAACTCTGAAGGAGGAGAATCTGTTCCTGCATAATGATCATTAGAAAAACAAGCAGATGGTGACATAGGGTCAGGGCTGGGTTGCATTAGGTTTGTGGCAGACATGGTTGGCGAGTTGGCTGTCTAGTTTGGTTGGCTGCTGGTGTGATGGATTGGCGGGGCAAAGGGGTGAAAATATGGGGAAGAATTCAAGGTTGGCAAGTGTGTAGGTTGTATAGGATATGGGAAGAGGTGGTTGGATGTTGTGTTATTTGTTCAGATTTTGCAAACGAAAACACATTTTCATGAAAATGAACATGATAGGAGACATAAACACGTTGAGATGTTAAATCAAGACAACGATAACCAAGTTGAGAGGAAATATAACCTAAGAAGCACATGGAGATGAATGAAAATCCAACTTATGAGCATAATATGGACATAAAAAAGGAAAACAAAGACACCCAAAAGTATACAGAAATCATAATCAGGAGTATGATGAAATAGATACTTAAACAAAGATTGATTTTGGAGGACAAGAGTAGGCATGTGATTGATAAGATATGCTGAAGATTCAAACGCATAATCCCAAAACTATAACGGAGCATTACATTTTCTTAGAAGGGTAAGGCCAATTTCGATAATATATCGATGACGATGCTCAATAGTGCTATTTTGCTCATGTGTATGAGGAAAAATTAACCATTAAAGGAAAACATAAGAGCATGGCCCCAAACATCACTAAATATTAAATCAAGGGGGGCAGTAGTTTTGTGACACGTAGGTCTCAACGACAGACGCGATGACTTGCCTAACGGACAAGCTTGACATTGAACAAGAGAGCATCTAGAAGTACAAGCTATTTTATTTTTAAAAACTAACAAATTGAAAATATAGGAAGTAGGATGACCTAATCGATGATGCCATAGATCAACAGTCAGAGAGATGCAAGGAGACCAATAAGCTTGAGGTATGGACGTGGTAGAAGACTTAGATAGAACATAGAGACCATCGTTACTCTTACCGGAAAGGAGCATTACCTTGGTGGTGAGATCCTTTACATAAAACATAGATATATGAAATTCAAAATAAACATTATTATTGTTGTTACCTAATTTTTGACCCGTATTTTGATAAATTTTCAAATAAAAAATAAAAAAGTAATAAATAATAAAAATAATAATAAGGGCTTACATGTGGCGATAACATAGAGCATCATGGCTAATATCAAGGAAGCAATGTATCAAGGAGATAATTATTAAATCATATATAATTACTGCAATATAAAAAACCATAGATATATGATTTGATTCGTGCTGGTTATGGAAAATAATCACTACAATAAAAAATACCATAAATATAGGATTTGTTGGTGCTAGTTATAGAAGACAATCTCTGCAATAATTATTGCAATATTTCCTTAAATAGCACGTGTAGATATTTTCTATATAAGTGAACATCTAATCATATTTAAGAGGCGAGGAGAAAAATTTACAAGAGGGCAGAGAGACAAACAAAAATTAGAACAAACACATAAAAAACACCCTACTCATCTTTAGCAAAGAAAACCCTAACCCTATTTCTCTAGCAAAGAAGCCGTAGCCCCTGTCGATCTTTTGAAAATAAAAACAACGAAGCAGTCCCCCGAACCCATCATCTCCAACTATCCCAGCCTCCCTCAGCAGCCCTGGTTGTTACTCAAACTAGCAACCCATGTACACTCACACCATCTTCCCCAAACCATGACCACCATTTCCTCCCGAACTTGTCTCCCTCTCACCGAAAGCCCCCGTATGCACCAGCCCTCACTCCCATTTCTTACCGTGAGAATGCACCAGCCATAACAGCAGCAACCATCTCTTCTCATAGAAAACGGACGCGAGTGAGAGGAAGGACGAATAGAAAAAAACAAAAGAGAGGGAGGAAGATAGAAAATACAGAGGGAGAAATAGGGGAAGCACGGGAAAGAAAACCAGAGAACAAACGAATGAAGAAGAACACAACAGAGATGAGCAGAAGGAAAGAACATAAACAGAAGAAAACACAGAGGGACCAACCAGCGCGCCCTCGCCATTACCTTCATCCTTTCGTTTTCATCTCTAGTTTCTTCTCCTCAGGCGGTGCAATGTTTTCTTCCATAGGTATTAGCCGAAGCAGCAGCCCACAGGAAAACAAAGAAATAACATGAAAACACAGAGGAAGGAACATCCATTCCGCCAGCACATCACACCTTCATCATCGTCTTCGTCATCTCCAGAGAAAGCATCAGCAAGAAGAGAAAGACAGAGACCAACACCAGTTACCAGCATTCGTCATTGTCTTCAGAATCAGTGATGACCGTTTGTGCGCAAGAAACTGCAGCGTCATCATCTTCGCCCGTTTCAGCGCCATGTAAGTTTCCATGCATTTTCTTCACTTTGCATTTTAATTACACACCTACTGTGCATGCCTTTTGTGTTTATTGTTTAAGTGAATTATAATTCACTTGAACAGTAGCTGAGTTTTTTTTTTGTACAGCCAGGCAAGTGACCCGGTCGGATCTACAGGTTTCACCCTTTTTTTTTTCCAAAAAAAAGTGAGAGAGATTAATGATTTTCTAGCATATTTATGTTAAGGTCTATATTTTTTTATATTATAAAAAAATATATCAATCTCGCATTTAGAATACCCGGTTTTCAACGTAAATGATATATATATATATATATATATATATAATATTTTCTTGTGTGTTGCATACAACCAATACCCTAACATGTTTTGAACGTTTTTTTATATATAAAAAACATATATTTGAAGTTTTGAAAATGTGTTTTCGCATGGATTTCTTAAACATAATAAAAAAATTATTTCTCTTGCATTTCTAGATTTTACAACATATTTGTAAAACTCCAAAGGGTATTGACCAATATTCTAAAAATACAAAAATCTTATTTTGGAGGGAATTCATCTATTATTCACCATTAATGTTTGAATAAAGAAATCCTAAATGGATGAATATCCAAAATATTATTGGGAATAACTTGTTATTATTTACTGTTAATATTTGGATAAAGAAACCCTAGTGGCAAATATCCAAAATAATTTTCTAGGAATAATAAGTCATCTTTCAATTTCTGACTCCACGGTTTACGAACCGCGAGAGTATGGAACACTGAGGCAAAAATAGGTTTTTAAAGCACCTTGACTTTCCTTAGATTCCTAAATTTTGGTCTCTCCTCCTTGCGATTTACGAGTCACAAAACTCTTGAAATACTAAGAGAAAAATGAGCTTTTAAAGCACATGGAATCTTTTTAGATTTCTATCTTAATAAATTTAGTCTGAATCAAACACAGATTTCAAGAGATCTGCATTGGTTCTCCTTGGTACTTTGTAGACATATCTAAGGGTGTGATCCACATTGACCAAGGTTTATTTCTTTTTAAAACTTTCAGTCCAAATCCATTCATAATAGCAAAACGTATCTTAGAAAAACACCAACACCATAGTAATTATAAGGCTAACCAAACACCAAGCAGCTTCCCTTAGGTAGGGCGTACTAGGGGTGCTAATATCTTCCCTTTACGCAACCAATCCCTTGCCTTAGAATCTCTAAAAGACCAGTTAGGTTTCCTAGTGACCATAATACTAGGTGGCGACTCCCTTTTACACAATAAAACAAAAGACCCCGAAATCAATCGAGGATTGCCGCTCCGCCGCGAGGGTGCGATAATTATCACGATAAAATTTCTAAACAGACAGGAGTGGTTTGATAATATGAGGAACATGAAGAACATTAGATAATCTAAAGATGTGTTTTGGGGAACGTAACATGGTATGCCCAATATGGAATATGGAAAGACCTTTATCGTCACCAACATGCAAATGATCATTACCAAGATATGGTACAAAATCAGTCAGAGTTGTAAGATCAAGCGTAACATGTTGGTTTGCACTAGTGTTCAGGAACCAAGTAGGGGCAGAAACATTACCAATAGCAAGATGGACAGAGAGCTATTGGCCACTGTTGCGAAACTGGGCACATTGAGGGGCTGTGTGGCCAAATAAGAAGTAGAGCTGACACTTGACGCTCTGCTTAAAAGACCGGTAAGGAGACCATTGCCCAGAACTAGAAGGGTGTTTTGCTGCCAGTTGCTCTACTTCTAGTTAGTGGGAGTAGAGGAATGAAAGCCATGAAAATCATACCCGTGTTGGTGGTTGTGTCGATTGGTATTGGGATGCCAGTTTCCACTAGAACGACCTCTGTTACGGTTAAAGTTAGGGCTGTGCTGATACTAGGCAAGATGAGCAGAGGGCAGCAGAGATGACGTGGGTAAAAGAGGTGGGTTTGCAGCCATAGATTGAAGTGAGGTCTTGTGCAGAAACTCATGGGTAAGGAGATGGCTATGAAGGTTAGCATATGACAGCGGTTCTGCCTTGATCGCAAGGCTAATTATCAAGTCTTTGAACTCACCATGAAGGCCATAAAACACATAGAGATTGAAGTCTTCAAGAGAGATAGGCTAGCTAGTAGCAGCCAATTCATCAAATAATGATTTTGCTTGTTGCATGTATATAGCAACCGAAGCATAACATTGCCGAAGATCTTGAAAAAACCTATGAAGTTGCATAATATGAGAATTAGACAGAGAGGTGAGAGCTTTCTTAAAAGTGCGCCAAACATAATGAGAGGTTTGACAATCCACCACAAGGCGCAGTACATTCATGGAAAGAGAAAAGAGTAACGTGCTCAAAATAAATTGATCCTGCTACTTCCAATGAAGAAAAAAGGGTCGATTGCCAAAGAAAAACCAGCTGAACTGTCAGAAACATGAAAGGAAAGACACAACACGGAGCCATCAACAAAGTGAAAGACACTCTGACAAAAAAGATATGACTTCATCTGCTTTCACCAATAGAGATAATTCGTGTTCGTAAGCTTTAATGAAACAACTTGTTGAGTGTTGGACAACACAACTATAATTGGAGTTGATATCCTCATAATATGGAGAGGAACAACAAAAACATAAGAACAAGAACCATTTTTCTGCTATACAACAGAAAAAGGATGTTGTTATGGGAAGTCACCACCAGCAACAACTTGTAAGTGGGTGGCCGACTAGGCTACAACGTTGATTTGGTGGAGGGAGAAGTTGACAGCAGCAAAATCCATTAGGGGGAGGGAGATGTAAGTTTTGATGTGTTAAGACTCTGATACCAAGTTGAGAAGAAATAACAAGCTTAATCCATTAGTTATCTAACCTTTTATATTTATATGTGTATGGCAATATACAATAGTAAAGGTAGAGATTACAACACTGAGTAGTTCTATAGTATTTCCTATATATCACTTTGAATCAAGTGTACAAAAAAAAAAGGAGCAGCCCTAATGGTTATGGTGTACCAGATCAAGTGTAGACATGTAAAAAATCTTTTCTCCCTTTTAACATGATTTTTAAAAAAAACAATTAGAATGGTAAATTAAAAATATTAATGGAATAATACAATTTGAAAAAAAAGAGAAATAACATAGTTTTAGCGTGTGACAATTCTAAAGTATGATAATTTACCCTATCGTGAAATTTAAATCTTCATAGTTGTCACGTTTAGGAAATCTAAGGCAAGAAAAAAAAAAGGAAGAGCATGGAAATCACAGCCTTCAAAGTCAAATCTCGCAATCTGTCAGTGTTGACCTTTGTCCATTCCGACTTGAATATCTTGAGCTACTGAAGTCCATTTGATGCAAACTCAATTTTTTTGGATTCCTGACTCAAAGACCTATCAACATACCAAATGTGAGAAAAAAAAAAACTCATATGAGGTAGATATGATTTTTCTAAGATGACAAATAAATTCTGCCAACAAACAAGTTTTGTGAAGAAACAAGTCCAAATTACATCCTGAAGCATCCAAACCGACATCCAAGTTTTTATTTCAGTAATTTAGCTCCTTTAAGTCAAATATTGAAGATTTCATACAAGGCTACTTCTCTTTTTTTAGGAAAATAGTTATTGAATTACTTAAATGTAAACTGTCTACTTAAGGGAGGACTATTTTGTAAAATGGAGACTAGGGTTTTCTACGGTATAAAAAGAAATAGAGAGAAGGACGACCAGAAGAGAGGAACAAAAACCCTTTCTCCCACAAACCCAAATTCATGCACTCTTCTTTCTTTTTGGTTAGTTGTTTAATACACATGCAAGACTAAACTCTTTTTCTTGATTGCAAGGACACAGAAACCTTCGGATTTCAATAACTGTGAGATCTATTTTACCTTTTCTTTTTAGTCTATATGATGAATGAATATGTTTGTTCTCCTATGTTTATTTCCTATGATTGTTTATTTTAATTGCTAGAGCAGACTCTAAGTTATTATTGTGAACAATCTATTGCTAAGTTTGCTATCAAAACCGGAGTTGTGGTATATAAACTTGTGAAGCAACTAAGATTAATAATTGTGGAGGATCCAGATTAGTAATCTTAGGGAGAACATTTCATTGATCAAATCGAACATGTACTACAGACACTTATATTGTCTAGATTAATCAACTCATCTAGTTCTTATGGCTGCCATTGAATTAAATTACTAGTGCAAACACTGTGGTTGTTTGATGGTTAGGACTAGTATACAGCGGATCTGTTAACTAATCAACATAAAAAAGATAGATATTCAGAGTATAAATTGACGTCTCATTTCTATGATTAGTTCTGGTTCTGATTTCTGTAGGTGAATATTTACTTGTGACAAAGGTTTGTTTTCTTGATAAATTTTGGTTTTATTTAATTTTTGCTTGATTGTTTGATTTTTTCATAGTCTAAATAATCATAAACCAAACCCCTCAATTGCATAACGTATAACATAAAAATCTAACTTGAACCTTCCTAATAAGATCGACCACTTGCTTGCTCTATACTATCTTGTGTGTTGTTTTTTAAGTTAGGGTAATTAATTTGTGTCACCATGACATCACAATAAAATATTTAATTTCATGGAAAATAGGTTGTAGAGGGGATGTTCTTCTTACAATTGAAAAAAAAAAAACTTATGCCATTTTGAGGTCTAGAACTCCACAATAAGCTCTTGGAAGATGACAACCCAATCATCCAAAATTGCCAATCAAGTAGACAAACAATAGGTGAATGATGCGTCGTCGTTTTTAATTTGGGATCTGACATGTTTCATTTTAGACTCTGTTTTTCTAATTGCTTTTCATTCCACCCATAATTACATCTCAAACTCTTAATTTCATGCAATTTCAACCCTACTAAACTCAATCATCAACCCTGAAGTTTAGCATCGTTTTCATCTTAGTCCTTGGTTTCTGATTTGTGTATTTAGACCCTTAATTGACCATCAAACTTTCAATTTTCTTTAATATGCCCCTTGATTTGGTCAATTTCAATCCTTGAAGTCTCATGCCTTCTAGGATTTGGTCCTTAGTTTTGAATTTCTTCAATCAAACCCTTAATTGGCTATCAAACTTTAATGTTTTCACAATTAATCCCCTGATTTGACCAATTAAACTTTTCAATTTCTTCCAATTAAACCCAAATTCACACCAACAAATTGATTTTTTTTGCATTTAAAATTATTTAAGCCTTCCAAACTCCTGGTTGAGTCCTTATCCAAATTTGTATTTCTTTACCCCAAATACAAATATTTTCACCGAATGTGTTCTTTGTCAATCAAAATTAGGTGTCAATTTTACTAATCTAGGGCAATCTTCTGGGCTTTCTTCATTTGTATCCTCTTGTATTTTTGGATTTTATTTTTTTATATTTTTTTTCTTGATTTTTTATGGGTTCAAAAAAATAGATAACAACAAATGCCCACTTTACAATGCTTACGAAGCAAAATCTCATCAAGGTTTTGCATAGTGAGCTTGTAAAGAAAATATGTTTGTTCGACTTGTTGGGTGATTCACATATCCACAAACTTTGCTTTTAAAATAAAAAAATTGGCTATTTTCACGGGCGACCTGCCCTTTTCAAATTTAAAAAAGAACTTCAGTAAGCGTCCTTGCTTCCCTCAAATTGGTCTATTTTCATAGGCGACCTACTCATTTCAAATTTCAAAAAGAATTTCAGCAAGCGTCCATGCTTCCCTGAAATTGGTCTATTTTCACGAGTGACCTGACCATTTTAAAGTCCAAAAACTAATTTATTTTCATGAGCGAC
>Ga0325405_1000850_pt1 | contig 30033 bp, 23 predicted proteins | sample PopdelMetagenome_21_FD_205663 | JGI IMG/M metagenome (GOLD analysis project Ga0325405, IMG submission 205663) | Populus deltoides microbial communities from Bellville, Georgia, United States - Xylem-Control-R2 | ecosystem: Host-associated > Plants > Phyllosphere > Stem > Wood/Secondary xylem... | reverse complement strand
AGGGTTCCTAGTGACCAAAATACTAGGTGGCGACTCCCACACCATTTTTCACTGCTAAGAGACAAAGAATTCCTTGTCTCCCCATATTGACCAGATATATCCCTCCATCACACATTCGAGGGTGGACAATCGCCGCGACGTCGCTCACGTGCGACACTGCCTAAACACGTTAATTCCCTTTTGTTTTAAGTTAAATAATTACATAAGTTTCACAAAGTAGAGTCCTAAACTAATGATCTTCCTGGATGTTTGATGGACCTGTAACATAAATAAACATACCATTTTGTTGCTAAAGAATATATGTATGCTCATGTAATGAATATGAATGAAGTATTAGCTTTCTATCGACTCCATGAGAACTCTAACAAAAACTTATATTTTGCTTGTAAATCTTTTAAACCCAATTAACACTCATTTGTATATTCTTAATTGAATAATCTTATTTACTTGCATAAACTGGGTGACATTGCAAGGTTTAATCCTATAAATCATATTCCGGCAATCCTATCACCGATGCCATTAGCCGAAGCTAATTGTGTAAATCATATCCCGGCAATCCTATCACAGATGCCATTAGCCGAAGCTAATCATGTAAATCATATCCCGGCAATCCTATCACGAATGCCATTAGCCAAAGCTAATCATGTAAATCTTATCCCGGCAATCCTATCACGGATGGCATTAGCCGAAGCTAATCTTGTAAATACACTAGGCTTTATTTACATTGAACACGATATTTATTATAATTGCATTCACCAGAAGGATTCTAAATTGTATAAGTGCAAATAGGAGGGACAATCACGCACCTACTTCGTCTGTCTCACGACCTCCCTTAACAGAAGATCCAATCCTGGTTGCTCCTCCTGAATCACAAGAAAGTTTTTTACTTTCTATGCATGTTCATTTCCTCATAATAACATACATACATATATCATGTATATTTTCAGAGTTAATATCTCAATATACAAGTGTTTGTATCACTCAATTCTTTTATATTCTTATTTATAGTATTCACATAAAAGTCTACTGTTACTGTCTAACTTTGAACTGTTACTGTCCAATTTCCAACTGTTACTGTCCAATTTCCAACTGTTACTGTCAATTTCCAACTGTTACTGTCCAATTTTCAACTGTTACTGTCTGACTTTGAACTGTTACTGTTTGACTTTTCCAACCGTTACTGTTTGATTTTTCCAACTATTACTGTTTGACTTTTTCTATTGTTACTGTTTGACTTTTCCAACCGTTACTGTCTGACTTTTCCAACCGTTGCTGACTGACTTTTCCAACCGTTGCTGACTGACTTTTCCTATTGTTACTGTTTGACTTTTCCAACCATTACTGCCTGACTTTTCCAACCGTTACTGTCTGACTTTTCCAACTGTTACTGTTTGACTTTGAACTGTTACTATCTGAACACTCATCAGATTTTAACTATCTCTAAAGTTCTAAAACTCCATTTTAACTAAGATTGATCTCGTTAGAAAGCTAATACACGAGGCTACTAGTTCTCTAAGGGAGGAGAACCCAATTTTTCCTCCAAGATAGTCAAAATTGTTCATATACTAATTAGTCCTACTGCCCTACATAATCAGTCACAACTTAGTCTCAGTCGGTAACCCATAACTGGAGTTCTATATTTCCAAATTGAGCAAGACCAGTTTCCTTTGTTAGCTAACATTCAAATCTACAATTTCTATGGGGAACCCGATCCTAATCCCCTTATCCTCTTACCTGAAATCTCATCAAAAGTTAGGAGACAAGTCTGTCCAGATTCGTCTCCCCCTCCCCTTCACACAATACTTTCATAAACTACATTCTACATACATGAATTAACTTAATCTCAACAATAAGTACTTTTTCCCCAATTTAAGTCTAAGAACCCTAACCTATGATTCAATATCAAGGCATCAATTCTTCATCGAATTTAAAAATGAATTTTTTTTTAAGATCATGTTTAGAATACCTTACCCGGTATAAATTAAGATTTTGATCTTCAACTAGTTGAAGATTTTCAACTCCCTCCTTTCTTTTCTTCTAGTTCAATTTCTTGGTAATCCTTTGCTCTCAAGTGTTTATCCCATCTTTAAGATCTTAATCTTGAATGGGTTCTTGAAATTTTAGTATCTCTCTCTTGATTTCTCGAGAATGGGTATAAAACTCCCTATTTTCTCTCCTTATGGTTCTTACCGATTGTCTTGGTGAGGAGAGAGTATTTATACTCTATATTTTTTCTTATTTGCATTTAGACCCCCTTTTCCTTTAAGTGCATTATTCTCTTCAATTAAATCTAACCCTCAACAGTACCGAGTTTATTATAATGTCTCGAATTATTTCGCCCGGAAATTTATATTCAAACATTTCTTAATTTCTGTTTTTATTTAATCATATGCATGAATTCTTTCACTTTTATTTATTTATTATTTTTCCCAGGTTTTACATCTAGAATTGCAGGACCCGTGATGACGCGTTGTTCCACGTGCCACAGCACTAGTGGCGCGTGGGTTCATGCGCCGCCGCCGATGAAGGCAACCAAACCGGTGGAATGGGAACGTCTTCTTCTTCTCTACCTTCCTACATCGTTGGTGAGGGTCACCGCCACCTGCAATAAGGGGAAAACACACAAACAACAGTTGATTTTTATTTTTCTTTCTTTTTTCAGATTTGCTTCTCTCCTTTTCCTTCTTTGGATCTACTTCACGGCAGGTCAGTTTGTTCTGGGTTTCGTCTTCTTCTCCTCTGCTTCGGGTGGCAGGTCTGGCGGTTGTAGAGGTGGCGGCGGCGTTGATGATCTTTACTCCTGTTGGTTGTCGCGGCGGTTGGGCTTGCTGCGGGTTGGTTTCGATGGAGACCAGTCTGCGCCGATAATGGATTGTGGGCAACGATGGAGCTAGCTGGAGGCGGTGGCTGACTTTTATGAAGGCCAATCTACTGGGAGATGAAGAAGAGAACGGGGATCGCCTGGTCTTCACGAGTTGGCGGCTGGTTCAGGAGAATGGGTTGTTGGGTCTGTCGGGTAGAAGGTTGAAGATGAGAAGAAATGGGGGAACATTGATGGCTAGCTTGGCAAAAGGAGAGGGTGAGTTGGAAGGTTTAGCAGAGATGGGGGAAGAGCTAGATGAAGAAGGTGGGCTGATCGGAGAAAGAGAGGGAGTTGTGGCCGGGTGTGTATGTATGAGGGAGAAGAGAAAAAAAAAAGGTGCCTGGTTTCTGTTTGGCTGGCGAGTAGGGAAGCAGAGCGGGTAGGTGGCGGTTGGAAGAGAAAAAGTCCTCCAGTGGGGGGCGGCCTGTTCTGGTTTTGTAAGAGATGGGTTTATGGTTAGGGTTTTTTTGTATTGCCTCTCGAAATTTGCAAAATTGCCCCCCCTTTTTGTAGGAGTTATGGACCTAAATTTATAGGTAAAATATTGTTTTGGCCTCAAAATTGGTCCCTCAACTATTTTTTTTGTTAATTTTGATTTTGCTTAACTTTTTTGTATTTTTTGAAAACAAGCAATATCAACGTCGACTCAATGAGGAAAATCAATGATTTTAAAAAATGACCCGTGAAATGTCGAACACGTTTGAAAGACCTTTGAAAATTTAAATTCTTTTTTAGACGACGTTGAAAATGCTAAAAATGATGCAAATATATTAAAAATGTATTTTTTTTGGATTTTCATTGTTTTTTTGCTATTTTTTTATTTTTCAAAAATTTATCAAAAAGATGGGTAAAAATTGTGTAGTAACAGATACCCCCTCTTTACAATGCTTACCAAGCAAAAATCCTCAATGTTTTGCATAGTAAGCTTTGTAAAGAAAAGAAAAGGAAAATGATCTTATTATCTTGGGCGACCTGTCCCTTTTGAAGAACAGTGGTCTATTTTCAATGGCGACCAACCCCAAACACTCACACTGATATATTTTCAAGGGCGACCAGCCCACACACACTCACCCTAATCTATTTTCATAAGCGACCTGCCCAAATGAAAAAAAAAGGAAGAGTGGTCTTGACCTAGCTAGGTGGAAGAGTGGCCTCATTGTAATGGGTGACCTACCAAGATAAAAAAAAAACATGGAGAATTGGTCGCGCTGTAATGGGTGACCTACCTAGAAAAAATGTTGGTCTCATTGTAATGGGTGACCTACCCAAGTGGAAAAAAGAAAAAAGTGGTCTCATTGTAATGGGTGACCTACCCAGGTGGAAGAATGGTCTCATTGTAATGGGTGACCTACCCAGATAAAAAAAACATGGAGAATTGGTCGCGTTGTAATGGGTGACCTACCCAGAATAAGGATGGTGAGGGCTCAAAGGCGCACTCGAAAGGAGGTTGGGTTAGAAAAGGCACTACCTGAGATGGTGGCTCAAAGGCGCACACAAAAGGAGATGAGGGCTCAAAGGCGCACTCGAAATGTGATAGGGTTAGAAAACGTGCTACCCAAAAGTTGATGGTGTAACATCGATCTAACAATGTTGAAAGTAATGCATTATGATTGATATGCATGTATACTTACCTGAGAAATATAGGTCCCCATTTCTTCATGGTGTCTTTCCTTTCTCAAAAGTTGGGGTGTTGGTAGTAAACTTCGATAGCTTTTTCGCTCTTGCTTACTCGAGTCATCTCTTGTGATCTTGACCTCTGGGAAGGGCTTAATATCATCATACTTCTTTGTCCTCCACCCTTTATCTCAAGAGTTGCCAATTTTACCTAGTATTTTTCTTAGAAAGGGAATTATGGAGCCAGCCCTACCAGGAGTTTTTGATTGCCCCCCCCAGCTTGATCATCCCCCAAGTATTCAATTCGGGTTTGGGGATAAGGCTAATGTGAAGGAAGGTTTGACAAGTTGTTTTCATGCAGAACTTTTTGAATTTCAAAGCTATTCCACACATAGAAATCATTTTGACATCGATTCAAAGAAAACTTGTTCTAAAGAAATTCAAGTAATTTCTATGGAGAGGTTTTCAGAAGTGATGAAAACTTTTTGTTTTGCTTTTGGTGAAAAATATGAAGTGACACTTGGTTGGTCAAAAAGGTTTAAGATTTAATTTGAGGGTTTCAAAGAACCAGTGTTCAAAGTATTCATTTTATTTGTATGAATAATGATTTGGTTTGCATGAGAAAGCATTGCCTACCGATCCAGATTGCTTGCCTTTGATCAAAAAGGGCTTGATTAGGCACGTAATGTAAGCTTGGGCTCTTGGTTATAAAGAAAAGGATATTTGTAGGCTCAAAAGGTGTTTAAGGGATTTCAAGACTAAGGATCAATTGTGCTTGTTTCCTGACCTTTTGTCTTTTGAATTGTCTTTCCTAAATGGTCTATCGTGCCCCCCAGTATTGGGCTTAGGCTCTTTCTCTTTGTTTTTGTTTTCTTCATTTGGTTTTGAGCATCATCATATTGGTTTTTTTTTATGCTTAAATTTTTTGGATCCTTTGGATTTTTCTTCATGCCCTCAGCTTTGTTTGGGCACCTTTGATGATTGAGAATCTTCTTTTATGCCCCTTTGTGTTGCTTGGGCACTTTCAATTGTCGAGGTTTTTTTCTATCTCTCTCGCACTTGCCCCCAATTTGGGGTGTGATCCTAGCCAAGGTTATTTCCAAAAAATGTTATTAGGCTCAAAAGGGGACTGTAAAGGATATATTTTAGCCTCATGAAAGAATTATCAAAGATGGCTTTTCTTCATTCCAAACTCATGCACTTAGGATCGGCAAGCCTTGCTTTTATGCGAGTATACAAAGTGATTTCTCATTATTCATTTAAATAAAACTCAGCTTTAGAGTCACCTTATGGTTTTTTTTTCCAGGTTTCCTAGGTGTATGATTACCTCTCTAAAGAATCACTTGAATTTCTAGAACTTGTTTGTTTTGGACAAACACCAACATGATTTTTGTTTTTGTACTAAATTTTAAATTCCCAAAAATCCTTGTGAAGATGTATGATCATGCATAGCTTTGGAAGAAAAGGGAAACACACTAAAAGATTATTGGTGTGATGGTTTCATGCTTAAAGGTTATGCTCAATGTGTTATTTGCATGAAACAGCAACAAAAATGAAGGCATATCATGAACAGAGGAAAACACATCTTATTAACAAGAAAGGCTTATTTGACAGGGAAAGTCTTGTGACATTATGAGCTTACCAACAAGACTAAAATAGGTTCAAACAAAAAATCAAGAAGTTTTGAAGACATGATCAATCAGAGGTAGTTATTTTTGGATAAAACAAGAACAGGCTCCATTCTGCAAATGTGGTGCAATTCCCCTTCGGTCAGCCTTCCCATAAAAGCTTTTGCAGAAATGTTGGATTGTGTTGAGGCCCTTGACCATGTTTGCCCCCAATTTCTTCGAGTTGAGTCGGTTTTGGGGTTTGAACAAAGATGTTAGGTCGATTGGAAAGAACATTCCCCAGAGTTATTTTTCAGTATTTGCTCGAGTAACTTGGAGGCAAGTCAAGCTTGTCTTTAGAGACTCCAACTCTTCTTGAAAATGGACGTTACGGCGATCACGCTCTTCATCTTCCATGTTTCTCGCTCAAAATTGAGTGTTGTAGACTTGTAGGGGACTTACTTTTCATCCAAGTGCATGCATGACAAATGTATGAACATGTAATCTATATGATGAACTTGCCCTTCAAGGGGTGACATATGATCGTAACTCTTGTATGATGAAACAAGAATCTTGATTCTTGCCCAAACTCTACAATCAAAATCTTCTAAGTGACGGTCATTGTGTCACCCACAAGTCTTGAGTTCAAGATGCTTCAAGAAAGGTTTGCCCTGATGTAAATAAAGATAGCACATACAACTTAAGGACATGTTCTATTCATTATGTGAACATGGGTAGTGTCACGGGGTAATTTTTCGCTACGTGAATAAACCTGTGCGGCAGCCTAGTGTCTCACTAGACTCAACCTTCCCTCGCCAATCCCACTTGTGTTTGCCTAGTAACTAAGCAAGCAAAATACACAGGTAGAATAAGATAATCAAAGTGCACAACAAGCTTTACAGGAACTCTTTCCCAACCTTTATTGATCTCGTAAACAAAGGGAACTATACACAAATCTGTATGTGTGCTATGCACAAAGATTGCATGCTACACCAAGCTATCTCTAACTAGTGCTCTACATGTTCTTGCATGCCCCTACATGCTGAACATTCCCTACACATGTTGCTGCATACCCATACATGTCGCCCCTTCAACTAAGAGCTATAACAAGTATTTATAGACAAGCATTTACAAGACACCCCCCATTCCTACTTTTAAGGAAGTAGTGGGACACTATCTCACCCATGTTCACCCATGAACATAGTGGCCCCATTATCTACCAAGTAGTGCGAAGTTTTCCCCCCATGATCCCCCATAATCTTTAGTGGGTTGAGAGCAACCCCTGGTCAACCCCCATGTTCAACCCCTATGATCCCATGATCTTGGATATCCATAACTGCCACTACCCACGTTCTGCATGCCCACCTGGCAGCCCCTTCTGCCAGCTCTTATTGCATCATCTATTGAGTCACTCATATGCCTTGGACAGTCCTTCGCCCAAGTTTCAGATTGTGCCAAGTCGAACCAACAACTTGCACAAGCCATTGCACGCTGCCGAATTCGCATCTGCGTGCAGGCTGCCAATGTCTGCGCTACTGAATTCTGCGACAGCCCCAGTTTTTGTCAGCCTATCCCCCTCATGATTTTTGCTGCGTGGCCTAGACAGTCCATCGTCCAGCCCATGTTCATCAACAATCTGCATTGCCAATTTTCCTTTTACGAACATACAGCTGCACAAATCTGCGTTGCTGATTTATGCCCCTATTGGCATGGTTGCCAGCACCCCTAAGCACTGTTTTGGATAGCCTATTGAAGTGTGCACCTCATGCATATTTGACACTGTTATAGGTAGGTTTTCTAAATGGTCTCAAGAGGGTTTCATATATGCCTAGTGACGATCTTCGTAAAGACAGTATAGGGCATTGCAAGAAATGGTTAAGGCACGTATACCCACCATTACCAAGCAGACACTCAGATATAAGTTGGGTGTTTCACGCATCTGAACCTTGACCAATAGTCATAGGGCAGATCGCTAGTTTCCTACCTAACCTAGAAGCTTGTGTGTGCTTCCAAAAATAAAAACATGTGATGCATGAGACAATTCTATAAAATGCATTGAAACACAAACATTAAACAAATGTCAGAAACAATACCTTCTCCAGTGGAGTCACCATTTTATCGCACGTCACCTGCGCGACGTTTGTTTGGCGATTTTTCATTTATATTTGGTTTGAGTTGTGGGAGTCGCCACCTAGTATTTCATGAAGGGTTACTAAGAAACCCGGGTGTACTGGTCTTGTCAAAGATTCATGGGTAAGGGATTGGTTGTGGTTAGGGAAGGTATTAGCACCCCTAACGCACCCTACCTGAGGTAAGCTGCTTCGTGGTTTTGATGTGTTCAAGAAGTTTTAAAAATTTTGTCTTTTCATCAGATATTAGGAATACAACTTACATATAAGTTCATAATCCTTTACCGTGAGTAAATCAAAATTTTAATTTCTTCTTTTATCTTTGCAGTTTTATCATAAAATAAAAAAATCCATAAAACAAATACAAACACACACATTCACTTTTACTACATTTTTTCCTTTTTCTTTTTTGTTCTTTTTTTTTACATCCACACTACAAATTATAAAAATTCAAAAAAACTAAACAAAAATTACATTAAACAATTTAAAATTTATAAAATAGCCCTTAAAAAATCAGGAATTGTAGAGGAAGACTTCTGGAATTGCAGGACTCGTGGCGGCGTGTTGTTTCACGCACCGCCGCCAATGAATGCAGCCAAACCGGTGGATCGGGAATGTCTTCTTCTTCTTTGCCTTCCTACGCCGTTGGTGAGGGTCACTGCCACCTGCAACAAGGGGAAAACGCATAAACAACAGTTGATTTTTTTTTCAGATATGCTTCTCCCCCTTTTCCTTCTTCAGATCTACTTCACGGCAGGTCAGTTTGTTCTGGGTTTCATCTTCTTCTCATCTACTTCAGGTGGCAGGTCTGGCGGTTGTAGAGGTGTCGGCGGCGTTGATGATCTTCACTCCTGTTGGTTGTCGCGGCGGTTGGGCTTGCTGCGGGTTGGTTTATGTGGAGACCAGTCTGCGCCGATAATGGATTGTGGGCAACGGTGGAGCTAGCTGAAGTCAGTGGCTGATTTATGTGGAAGCCAATCTGCGGGGAGATGAAGAAGAGAACGGGGATCGCCGGGTCTTCACAAGCTGGCGGCTGGTTCAGGAGTGGGTTGTTAGGTCTGTCGGGTGGAAGGTTGAAGATGAGAAGAAATGGGGGAACAGTGATGGCTAGCTTGGCAAAGGGAGAGGGTGAGCTGGAAGGTTTAGCAGAGATGGGGGAAGAGCTAGATGAAGAAGGTGGGTTGATCGAAGAAAGAGAAGGAGTTGTGGTCGGGTGTGTGTGAATGAGGGAGAAGAGAAAAAAAATGAAGTCGAAAGCTCTTTTCTATGAAGAGAGGGCGTTGCAAAAAATTCTTTTCCTCATCAATAAGCACCAAGTTTTTATAGTTTAATAGTTAGTTAAAATAATTATTAACTAGAGGAGATATAGGTACCGAGTACCTACCTACTGTAGACGCTCGACTTGCGTTCCCCTATTGTTGTTGTACTCCTCCCACAATTCCTCCTGAAACCACAAACACCCATCATTATTCCATAGGAGTCCACATATCACAACACAACAACAACAATGGCAATAATATTCATTTCTCTTTTACCGATCTTTTTTTCTCACTTACATTCCTCATTATTATCCTTTAACATTTTTAGCTCATTAGTAGTCCAAGTGGACATCATGAATTCAATTTTGATACAATTTATTCTTTTTTGAAAATCAAGACACACTTTACGAAGGGCAAGAAAACAATTTCTACCCTTAATATGGCCAAATTTCATTGTTTTATTGACTTGGATGAAACTGCCAACAGGGGTGGCAGCTTGACCTGTCTTCAGATTTTTATTTGTATCTAGAGTTCCAGAACTCCAAATTAGGAGGTGTCAGACTCGTTGGAAAGCTAACACTCCCGGCTAAAACTTCTATGAAGGGACCCTCCCTAGATTCTATCATCTTCAGGTCCAAATTCCCTTAAGAACCAGGGCAACAAACCTACCCTGTTTTGCTAATGGAGAAAGTATCTCCAATTCATTTTCAATCCTTGCTTCCTCATCAATCACAGCTATGCCTTCCCTTTGTTCATGGCAACCCGTCTCATTTATGTCCTCTTAAGGTCATTTGTATCAAGTTAATTAATTAAGCAAATCATAAGTTCTCATTCCCTCTCTGCAGTATCTCATAGCCGAGAACATGCCTAAGGGAACCAAGAGTTCCCTTCCTCTCTTTTATGCACTCATTTCTTCTTCTTCTTTAAGGCACTTAGATTAATCTAGTCCATTTAATCTCACTCATTTCTGTATTTTCCCAACATTTTATGTTAAAGAACCCTAATTCCTAATTCAAGAAAATCATGAACTTCTAATCAAATTGAAGTTAATTTCATCGAAATTGGAATTAGAACTCCTTACCTAACCTTTACTTCATAAATTTTAGAAGAATCTTAGCCTTCTTCTCCTTGCATATAGCCGGCCACTCTTCCCCCTTTTTTGTTCACCAATTCTTCACTTTTCTTCTTGTTAATTCTCCACCCAATTGTGTTTCTCCACTTAATAATTCCAAGGCTTATGTGGGTATACTAATTTTAGGTCTTTACTCCTAGATTTGATGAAGGAAAAATCTGAAATGCCCCCCTCTTCTTCTTGTTATCAGCCGGCCATGGATGAGAGAAGGAATGGGCATTTATTGTCCCATCTCTTCTTAATTCCATTTTGGCCCCATCTTTCTCCCTTTTTCTTATTTTAGCCCCCTTTTTTTTGCATTATTCTGTATTATAACAACATTTTGAATTATTATAAACCTTCCCCTCTTTGTATACTTTATTCTTGGGCTTCACAGAATTATTCATATTGGAGTTATGTAATGAGAAATTTCCTTAAAGGTAAGAAGATATGGGGGTATGTTAGTGGAAATTATGTGATACCTAAGAATACTGAAGAGGGGGATGATGTTTTGATAGTACATGGGAAGCAAACACTGTAAAGATCATTAATTGGATCAATAATTTTGTTGAGCATTCCATAGGTACACGGTTAGCAAAGTATGAGATAACAAAAGAGGTTTGGGATCATCTGCAAAGGTTATTCACGCAATCAAATTTTGCAAAATAGTATCAATTAGAAAATAACATACGAGCTCTTCATCAGAAGAATATGAGTATTCAAGAGTTTTATTCTATTATGATAGATCTTTGGGATCAATTGACTCTTACCAAATCAGCAGAATTAAAGGCATGTGGTGCCTATATTGAGCGTAGAGAGCAGCAACGATTGGTACACACTACAAGATTTCATAGTTTTACCTATAGACACAATTCGTTGGCATGAGATTCAGACTTCGTTGGTAAATTTTTTACCGACTAAATCACCGACAGAAAGTGTTTGTCGGCATGTCTTTCATTGGTAATACCACATTTTGTTGCTAAGTCTGTCAAGAAACAAAAAAAATATTACCGATGGTTTTACAGACAAAAAATGCATGCCAAAAAAAATTCCCGCTAGAAATATACCGACTGATTTTTTTCGTCGGTGATAGTGGCATTTCTAGTAAATATTTTTTCAACTCTTTATAAAATATTGACGGACTATATCTGTTTGTGAATACGTCGGTAAGTGTGGCATTTCCAGTAAATATTTTTCAACTCTTGGTAAAATGTCGACCGACGGTATCCGTATGTCAAAGCGTCGGTGATTGTGGCATTTTTAGTGAATATTTTTCAACTTTCTGTAAAATGTCGACGGATACATCCTGTCTGTAAATCCATCGATTGGGTTTTTAAAAAAACTTTTAAAATATTTAGAATAAATTATATAAAATTATATAAATTAATAGTAAAAAAAACCAATTATGCAAATAAAATTTTATTAAACATCAAAAATAAAATAAATAATATTCATTACAAATTGAATGTGTTTAAAAATATATATTATATTAGAACAATGACGGAGCTGGAGGACGAGGAGGAGGAGGCTGGTTGTTCCCGGGACCATACGGCCAAAATGGGGCTGCACATGTATCACCACTCTGTGATGTCAAGTTCATGACCATTTGGTGACGTTGTTCATAATTCACCGAGAGTTGCTCGTATTTTTTGGTGAGATGAGCCATATGTTGCTACAAGGCCATAAACTCTTTTAATTAGGTGCTCGATACTGATTGGGAGCTCCCAACAGTTGAGACACTACATGCCACCCGCAAGTTCTCGACTGTTGTGTTAGAGAGCCCGTACACTTGATTTTTATCGAGTCCACCAAATGATCCTACCTCCATCCATAAATCCAGATCAAAATCCAGATGGGTCGAAGGATTGTTTCCATATCTCTCCCTCAACCGGCTATTATAGGTCTCCTGAAAATGAAAAAAGAAATCATCATATTCAATTCATGAAAACTAATAACTTACCAAATAAAACGGTTAAACCAACACACCACAAAGTGTTGAGCGTGGTTGTCAATGAACTGTTGCACCCTTTTTTGGCGGTCTTCACTTCACATGTGGGTCTCTACAAACAGCTCAATTGGGCTCGGCTCACGTCCAAGAGACGTAGCCTGTAAGAAAAAAAATTAATTAAGTAACAACAAATTGAAATAATGATATATTTCATTTAAATTAATCTTACCATCTGTTTCACATGTGCAGCAAACGGAACAGAGTCGCCGAAGTGCGTTGTCACCGAATCATGAATTTGTCGGTTCCGGTTGCCACCACCGGACTGTGAGCGTCGTGTGAACCGCTCAGACATCATGTTATCAATATGTTGCGGCCATATATCTCCTGAGATGTATAGCGGTTTGAAATCCTTGCAAACCGCCACGTCGTTCCAGCCTTGGAGATCGTTATCTCTCCTTTTGTTTTTGCCTTTTTTTGTGCTTCATACCGCAACCTACTTCCATAGTGACAAATTAGATTTTAAAATATAATTTTAAAAAAAAATATCGTATTGTTTTCGGTGTCATACCTAGTTGTTGCGTGATTTTCCCACACCTCCTCACAACATTGTCAAGCGCGCTGTCCCAGTCAAATTTGTCCTATGTATAAATAATTTATTTAAAATAAAAATAATAATTTATTTATAATTATAATAATAATTTATTAAAAATAAGCTGGAAATCAAAAATTAACACCAACCTCAAATTTGTCAAACTATGCATCGATATAAGGTCTCCATTGAGGATGTCTGGAAACCTGACTCCATTGAAATAATAGAATCTCCACCGACGATTTAAACGCCGATGATATTACTAGGGAGGCCTCAATGTTTGTGAACCTGAAAATAAATTAAATTAATAAAATATTGATTAGTTGTTCATAAATTATGTTATAATTAAAAAAAAGAAAACTAAAACCAAAACAAACTTACATTGAAAGGTCGTCCTTCCAATGTGCCTCGTACTTGCAGGTGAATTGATTCCGCTGTGAAACTGCGCTAGAAGAGGCAGCATCATGTCGGCGCAAGTGCCTCTTCTTGATCGGCACCTATGGACATATGTGAGCGACGAACTGTTGATTTCATTCTACGCATCTACACAATTTTATACGAATAATTACATAATTAAATTCAATTCTTAAAAAAAATTCGACAGCACCTCCCCTATACTGGAGACTACCCAAAGTTTTCAAACCTGTAAATATTGACAATAGCCACAACCAATTGAATCCATTCAAAAATCTTATGTATAACCTAACATCTATACAAATAACAATTAAAATCAATGAAAATAATTAAACACATATCAAGCAATAATATAGTAAAATTGAGATACAATAATTAAATTTATTCTTATATATTCAATTACTAATTACAAGGTAAATTCAACAATAACAATTAAATTCAACAAAGTATTCAATTATTATGGCAATACAAACAATAAAATATATTGAACAAATTAAAAAAAAAAACTATAGACTTTAGGAATGAAAAATGCTTACCTTAATACTGTGTTTATTTCAAGACTTTATCTACATTATATAAATACACCAAAACAAAAAATACAACAAAAATAACAATAACTAAAACAAAGAAAAAATAAAAAAATAAAATCATTAAGCATATTAAATGGAAATACATACCTTTTAATTTGTTGAATATTGAACTAGAGATTACAATCCAAAAAAACAAAAGTTTTGAAGGAAATGAGAGGAAAAAAACGAAAAGAGAGAATGAACAAACAAAGCAGAGGAAAAATGAACTAAAGAGGTGGTCACAGAGATTTATAACGCAGTTTTACCGACGGACTCATCGACGGCCTATTTAAATAATCTTATTTTTAATTATTTCGTCGGTAAATTTTCAAAAATCCATCGATAAATTTTGTTTTGATTAGATTGTCTTGCAAAGTGACATTCATGAATATAATAATTGTTGAACTCAATTTTCAAGTGATATAGATCCGTATAACAAGTGAAGAACACAATTCTTGGAGATTAGCACGCAAGGTAGTAAGCATAATCTCTAAAATAATTATATTCACTTGGAATTTTACGATTGACAAAGATAGCTAAAAGAATTAGTCTACAAGATAAACACAATCGATAAATAATTTTAAAAAAATGTTGGATGAGTATTGATGCTTCTAATCTTCGTAAAATGTTATGATGTGAGTTTTTGTTATATTGAGATAGACTTAGTAAGATTATCAAATGGTATTCTTAAGTGCATGGTGAATCATTATGGATTCCTCCTCCTCAAGGTATGCTTAAGTGGAGTGTTTTATCCTTTTTTGGGTCTGATTAATACTTAAAAGTGCATTCTCATTAAGATTTTATATCATCATATTGCACTTAAAGTATCATTAAATTCCCTAACTTAAGCATATTTTATAATAACAAGTGTGATAATATAAGATAGCTTCTCATTTTAAATGCAGACATATCTCACAATTCAAAGGATTGATTGATGTGATTAATTATTGAAAGTGAAAAGACAAAGAAAGGGCTAAGCTTAGAGAAAAGATTATGGTTTAAATTGGAACACCATTCAGTCATTGGGTCATATTTGGAGCTGTATACGTTGGATTTAGGTCTGATTTATATGGTTGGAAAGCTAAGACATAGGCCTAAAATATTCATGCGCAGTTCAAGACTCAATTCTACTGTTTTGGAGTCCAAATCTTATGACCAAAAGAGAAGTCTGAATCTGTCCTGCAGCCCAGACACTATTCAGTGTTCAGTCCATATCTTCGGTTCTAGAAGTCCAAATGAGCTCATTCTTTTTTTGGTGGCAAGCTGAGACAGATCGATACAACTTTCATGAATACACTTTGCCAAAATCTGATTGTATCAATGTCATTTCCATACCTAAACCACCAAGTCCACTTTGTCATTAGTTGACCATTAATTCAATAGTTAATTACCAAATGAATAGTTTTTTTTAGCCTATAAAAGGAGGCATTTGCCATATATTTAGGCATCTTGGTTTTCAGATCAAGATCATTTTCTTACTTTCTCTCTTTGTATTGTTCAAGTTTTCTTTCATGTTATAGTAATCTCTTGTTTATGCTTTTCATTTCCTTTCCTATACTTAGTTCACTTATATCATAACTATGTTCTTATCTTGTTTATTTATGTTCTTCTTCATTATGTGTGGCTAAGTTAATTATATCAAGGTGAAAAGGTTTCACTAATGGTGTTAGAATAAGTATAATATAAACTCAACATGGACTTCAATGCTTATATTCAAGAAAGTTTGCTATTAACATGTCTTCTCATTTTTATCTTATTCACTCTTAATACCTTGCTTGTTAAATGGTTGATCTAGATTTATGTTGTATATAACACTTGGTACAATAAATGCTTGATCCTTCATAGTCTTTTGCCGACATCATTGTTATGAGAGGAACTTGATTTGTTGTTAACATAAGTTAGTATCATGAATACCTGACAATATTTACAAGTATGATGTTACTTAAATAAGATGATTAATATGATCGTTGTTTAATCCTCACATCAATATCACATAGAATTCTCCTCAACTCTTTGTTTTATTATATATGTATTATTTGTAATTTATATAGTTGACCTCCCTGTGAACATCGAGATGATTGAGATAAAATATTTACAAGTATGGTGTTACTTAAATGAGATGATTAATATGATCGTTGTTTAATCCTCATATCAATATCACATAAAATTCTCCTCAACTCTTTGTTTCATTAATCTCTTGTTTATGCCTTTTATTTCCTTTACTATACTTGTATATTCATGTTCTCCTCTTGTTTATTTATGTTTCTCTTCTTCATTATGTTTAGCTAAGTTTATCATGTCAAGGTGAAAAGGGTACACTAATGGTGTAAGAATAATTATAGTGTAAACTAAACATGGACTTTAATGTTTGATACTAACATATTTTATATTTGTTATCTTATTCACTCTTAATACTTTGCTTGTTAAATGGTTAATCTAGATTTTATATTGTGTAACCCTTGGTACAACAAATACTTGATCCTTTCATAACCTACTGTATGGTATAACCGACACCTGTGCTATGAAAGGAACTTGATTTGTTGTTAACATAAATTAACATCATGAATACCTGGCAACATTTACAAGTATTAGCATTATTCGAATAAGATAACTAATGTAATCATGTTAATAATTTATAATTCGATTGGAACCTCCTTTGTGTGTGGTATCCAGTTGAGTAATAAAAAGAGTTTATACTATACTTATTTGAAATACCATTAGTGGATCCTCTAATCTTGACAATTATTTTATCCTTATTTAATCCTTACATCAATATACATCTCAAAAGTTCTCTTCAACTCCTTTTCATTTATTGTTTATAATTTTATATAGTTCACCTCCCTATGGTTCGACCCCGGTCTTACAGGGTTATTTATTACTTCGACACTCTTGCACTTGGGATAAGACATCAACTCTTTGATCGTGTCAAAAGTGTTTCATAAAGGCTCTCATTTGTCGAATTAATTTCAAATATAATTATGCCTTATCTGCTATTTCATGCAAATCACTTACACTGAAATACATACATACATATATAAATACACACACACACACATACACAAGTATACATTACACTAATGAAGCCTCTAATTTGAATCAATGAATCCCAATGATAAAAACAAAAATTGATCGATTTCCAAGCCTAGATCAACCATTTAACAAGCAAGGTATTAAGAGTGAATAAGATAAAAATGAGAAGACATGTTAATAGCAAACTTTCTTGAATATAAGCATTGAAGTCCATGTTGAATTTATATTATACTTATTCTAACACCATTAGTGAAACCTTTTCACCTTGATATAATTAACTTAGCCACACATAATGAAGAAGAACATAAATAAACAAGATAAGAACATAGTTATGATGTAAGTGAACTAAGTATAGGAAAGGAAATGAAAAGCATAAACAAGAGATTACTATAACATGAAAGAAAACTTGAACAATACAAAGAGAGAAAGCAAGAAAATGATCTTGATCTGAAAACCAAGATGCCTAAATATATGGCAAATGCCTCCTTTTATAGGCTAAAAAAAAACTATTCATTTGGTAATTAACTATTGAATTAATGGTCAACTAATGACAAAGTGGACTTGGTGGTTTAGGTATGGAAATGACATTGATACAATTAGATTTTGGCAAAGTGTCTTCATGAAAGTTGTATCAATCTGTCTCAACTTGCCACCAAAAAAAAGAATGAGCTCATTTGGACTTCTAGAACCGAAGATATGGACTGAACACTGAATAGTGTCTGGGCTACAGGACAGATTCAGACTTCTCTTTTGGTCATAAGATTTGGACTCCAAAACAGTAGAATTGAGTCTTGAACTGCGCATGAATATTTTAGGCCTATGTCTTAGCTTTCCAACCATATAAATCAGACCTAAATCCAATGTATACAGCTCCAAATATGATATAAGTTAACTAAGTATAGGAAAGGAAATGAAAAGCATAAACAAGATGCCTAAATATATGGCAAATGGCTACATGGAAGTCCCAAGTTATCGACATACGACTTGTTTACACTTCTAATATACTGCATCCATCTCCTAACTCAATTCAACCCAATCATCTTGGGTCTCAATCCCACAAACATCATCATTCATATCAGCCACAATGTTTATGATATACATCGTACAACAATTATCATTATGGATGGATAAAGATATAAACATGCATACATGGAACATGGTTATACAAACTACATAATTAAATTCATCTATTCAAGTTTAAACATCAATTATACAAATTGAGTTATATAAAAGTTGTAATATTATCAATTACAAGGGTATACTCCTTAGAACCTAAATTACAAAAGGTGAACCTAAGCTAGAATCTACTCCTGTCGTACATGCGATGGTCCTGAAAACAAAATACATATTATTATTGAAATATGAATATCACAATAATATAGCAATACAAATATCCAGCAATTTTAAAAAGGCAATCATGCATTCATATTTTATTCACTTCTCCCTTTTGGTTTTCATTGGAAACTCTTTCTCCTTCAACTACTAAAAACCAATCCCTCTTCCATTATCAACCTCCATTCAAGATCTCATAAGACCATCCATGATTATTTCCGCTTAACACATTACCCATACCAATTTCATTGTTATCATCATCACCCCGTAGGAGTTGATGAAGGTGATCCCCTTACCTGATCCTAACATACACCAAATGTATGCTAGTCAATACATCTTGATCCCCTTACTCGGGATCCTAAGATACACTAAATGTATGCTAGCCAATACATGGTGATCCCCTTACCCGATATCCTAAAATCCACTAAATGTATGCTAGTCCAAACATGGCGATCCCCTTACCTGGGATCATAACATACACTAAATGTATGCTAGTTCACGTCTCAAATCACACTTCTCATATTTCCTTTGTCAACGATAATTTCATCACTTGGCAATTCACACAACAACCGTTCACCTTGAATACACATACATTCAGAATACTATTCAAAATATTGATATCATTACACAAACTTTCTTCTTTTCTCCTAATATCCATTGTTTGGTAATTCACATCTCACATCAATCATATGTTTATCTCATAAATTTTCCTCACTCAAGGACATGTTTTATAATAATCATATCAACAACCAATAAGTCTTTCTTTCAGTCATTTTTTAATATTTTATGTTTTTTCTCATTTCACCCATAAATATTGTCGTTTCTTTGTCCAACCACAGTTATCATTCCTTTCTTTATATTTGAACTGTTACTGTCCAACTGTTACTGTCTCATTTTTGAACTGTTACTGTATGACCTCTCCTCAGATTTTAACTATATCTGGAGTTATAAAACTCTGATTCAAGCGAGATTACTCTCGTTAGAAAGCTAAGACATGAGGCTGCAAGTTCTCTGAAGAAAGGAGAACCCAGTTCTGCCTCTAAGATAGTCAAAATTGCTCATCAACAAACATTTGGACTGTTACTATCCAAATGTTAATGTCTTGTTTTTGAACTGTTACTGTCTGAACTAACCTCAGATTTTTAACTATATCTGGAGTTATAAAACTCTGATTAAAGCGAGATTAGTCTCGTTGGAAAGCTAAGACATGAGGCTGCAAGTTCTCTGAAGAAAGGAGAACCCAGTTTTGCCTCTAAGACAGTCAAAATTGCTCATCAACAAACATTTGGACTGTTACTGTCCAATTGTTACTGTCTCGTTTTTGAAATGTTACTGTCTGACCTCTCCTCATATTTTTAACTATATATGGAGTTATAAATCTCCGAGATTAGTCTCGTTGGAAAGCTAAGACATGATGCTACAAGTTCTCTGAAGAAAGGAGAACCCAACTCTGCCTCTAAGATAGTCAAAATTGCTTATCAACAAATCAGACTTACTGCCCTACAAGGTCTGTCATCACTCAGTCTCGGTTGATAACCCATAACTGGAGTTCTACAGCTCCAAATTGAGCAAGACTAATTTCCTTAATTAGCTAACATCCAAAACTACAATTTCTATAAAGGAACTGGTTGTAATTCCCTCATCATCCTATCCGAAATATTACCGAAAGTCAGGAGACGAGTATGTCTAGATTCGTCACCCCCTTCCCTTCACACATAACTTTCACAAACTACATTTTCTAGGTAAATTATCATGGTTTCACATCCCCAATCACATACCAAACATGAATTAACTTAATTTTAACAACAAATACTTTTCCCCCAATTCAAGTATAAGAACCCTAATCTATAATTCACATCAAGGCATCAATTCATTATCGAATTTGAAATGACTTATAAGATCATGTTTAAAACACCTTACCCGGTACGAATTAAGGTTTTGATCTTTAACCAGTTGAAGATTTTCAACTCCCTCCTTTCTTATCTAATGACAGCCGGCGCTCCATTCAATTTTCTTGTTAATCCCTTGCCCACAACTGTTTATTCCATCTACAAACCCTTAATCTTGGATGGGTTCTTGAAATTTTGATATGTTTCTCTCTTGATTTTGCATGAATGGATACAAAAGCTCCCTCTTTTCTTTCCTTACGATTGCTGCAGATATTTGGTGAGAATAGGAGTATTTGTGCTCTATAGTTTTTCTTATTTGCATTTAGACCCTCACATCTTTTTTTCTTCTTATAATTAAGTTATACCTCTTTTCATTTCTTATAATTTCACCCCACAACTTTTAGTTTAGTTTATTTTCTTTAATTTAATCTAACCCTCAACATTTTCGGGTTGATTTATAATGTCTTGAAATATTTCATCCAGAAACTTATATCACTTTTAGTTTAGTTTATTTTCTTTAATTTAATCTAACCCTCAACATTTTCGGGTTGATTTATAATGTCTTGAAATATTTCGTCCAGAAACTTATATCACTTTTAGTTTAGTTTATTTTCTTTAATTTAATCTAACCCTCAACATTTTCGGGTTGATTTATAATGTCTTGAAATATTTCATCCAGAAACTTATATCCAAAAGTTTATGAATTCCCGTTTTTATTTAACCATATGCATGAATTTCTTCACTTTTATTTCTCATGTAGTTAGTTTGCAATCTAAGCAACCTTTATTTTTCCCCCGGGGTTTACATTCTCCCCTCCTAATAGAAATTTCATCCTTGAAATTTAAGTTACGTACCTATGTCGAAGAATAAATGCGGGAACTTTTACTTCATCTTGGATTCTCTTTCCCATGTTTCTTCTTATATTTGAGAGTTTCTCCATAATACTCTCACCAGGGAAACTCTTTTATCCCTCAACACCCTCACATCTTGATCAAAGATCTTGACAGGCTTAGCTTCCATGGTTAGATCCCCTTTAATCATCATAGGAACGTGTGGCAATACCCGTGAGGGGTCTATCTTGGCCTTTCGCAGCAATGACACATGGAATACATTGTGAATCTTATCCAAATATGCAGGCAACTCTAAACGATAAGCAACTGGTCCGATTCTTTCCTTAATCTCGGAAGGGCCAATATATCTCGGAGCTAATTTCCCTTTTACTCCAAATCGAATGCTGCCTTTCTAAGGCACCACCTTCAAAAATACCTTATCCCCCACTTGGAATTCTAAAGGCCTTCTTCAGTTATCTACATAACTTTTTTTTTTGTCTATCCTAGGCTTCCTTTATCCTCTTTTTGATCACCCTCACCTTGTCAGTTGTCAGTTGCACCATTTCAGGTCCCAAAAGCTTCATTTTTCCTACTTCCTCCCAACAAATTAGGGTACGACATTTCCTCCCATGCAATGCTTCATATGGAGCCATACCAATAGTAGCTTGATGGCTATTATTATAAGTAAACTCCACCAATGGCAGGAGATCTTCCCAGTTCCCTCCGAACTCCAACCCAAGGAGATCCTCAAGAGTTTGAATAGTCCTTTCAGATTGACCATCCGTTTGAGGATGAAATGTTCTGCTTAGATTCAACTTTGTCCCCTATGCTCGTTGTAAGCTAGGCTATAATCTCGACGTGAACCTTGGATCCCGATCTGATATAATTGACACTGGCACTCCATGAAGTCTGATTACTTCATTTTCATATAATTTTGCTAGCTTATCCACTGAATCAGTCATTTTCATAGGAAAAAACAAAACAGATTTTTATCAGTCGATCCACAACCACCCATATGGCATCATTCCCCTTCCTTCCCCTAGGTAATCCCGTCATAAAATCTGTAGAAATATCCTCCAATTTCCATTCTGGAATCGACAATAACTCTAAATCCCCTGCAGGTCTCTGGTGTTCTATCTTTACTTGTTGACAAATCCCACAGTTCGACACAAATTCTGATATTTCCCTCTTCATATTTGGCCATCAGTAGTATTCCTTTAAATATTTATACATCTTCGTACTTCTAGGATGAGTAGCAAATTGGGATTCATGAGTTTCTCTCAATACTTCATCCTTCAAAGTCTTATGATCAGGCAAATAAATTCGCCTAGCCATAGCTATTAGCCCACCAGATAAAATTTGGAATGTTTTCTCTATACCCTGGTTTACACTCTCCTTGATATCCTTTACTTTTTTTTTATCTACCTGTTGAGCCACCAAGACATTGTTTCGAGGCACAAATTGGATCTTTAACTGAGCTAATAGTGATCCCTCAGGACCTACACTTAGCCGCAAGCCTGATTTCTTCAATTCCACTATACTTCCCTGTTACTTAATCTCCATATCATTCATCACTGTTTTTCCCTTACTAATCAATGCATCGGCTACTACATTAGCCTTACCAAGATGGTAGTCAATCACACAATCATAATCTTTTATTAACTCTGCCCACCTTCTTTATCACATATTTAACTCCTTCTATGACATCAAATACTTCAAACTTTTATGGTTTGTAAAGATTTAAACTTGTGACCCACACTAACAATGTCTCCATACTCTTAAGGCAAACACCACTGCTGCAAGTTCTAGGCCATGAACTGGGTAATTCACCTCATGCGACTTTAGTTGTCTTGATGCATAAGCAATCACACGCCCGTGTTGCATCAACACCCATCCTAGATCCCTTTTTGAGGCATCATATATACCACAAACCCTTCTGTCCCTCATAGAAGGGCCAGCGCAGGGGAAAAAGTGAGTCTCTCCTTCAGTTCTCAAAACCTCGCTTCACAATCTTCTGACCAAACAAACCTGACTTCCTTGCGAGTCAGCTTAATCAAAGGTGGTGCTATGGTGGAGAACCCCTCAATAAACCTCCTATAATACCCAGCAAGACCCAAGAACTTTGAATTTTTGTCACGTTGGCAGGCCTTTCCCATTTCAACATGGCCTCAACCTTTCTTGGATCCACAAATATTCCTTCTACGGATATTTCATGGCCCCAAAAATACAATTTCTTTGAGCCAGAACTCACACTTATCCAGCTTTGCATATAATTGATTCTCCCTTACAATCTGTAGCACATCCCTTAGATGTTGTTCCAGCTCCAAGTAGGAGCTTGAATACACCAAGATATCGTCAATAATTACCCTCGCATATTGGTCCAGGTACGACCACAACACCCGATTCATCAAGTCTATAAACATGGCCGAAGCATTGGTTAACCCGAAAGGCATCACCAAAAACTCCTAATGTCCATAACGGGTTCGGAGTGCAGTCTTTTGTCTGTCTTGTTCCTTGATTCTCAACTGGTGATATCCAGATCTCAATTCTATCTTAGAGAACACCTTAGCACCCTTCAACTGATCAAATAAATTATCTATTCGAGGGAACGGGTATTTGTTCTTCACCGTCACTTTATTCGATTAATGATAATCAATGCACAAACAAAGTGTGCCATCCTTCTTCCATTTTTTTTTAGCCCAAGCCCAGCAACCTCAACATCCTCTTCACCACGGTAAGTCATACAACCTATCCCTCACATACACCTCACCCACTACACTATAGTGACTATTCTCCCTGATCTAGGAGCTGTACTTGAGGCTCCCGCTACCATTCCTACTGCTACAGCTCTCACTATATGATCCATAGAAGCAGGATCCAAAAATGGGTTTGACCGGGCTACCAGTGCCACTGCTGGGGGTATATTATCTCCCCATTGTATGTTTGATACATTGGGCATTGTTACCCCAGCCTGACAGGACAATGAATCATCTCGAAGTCTCACTAACTCGCCCCTTTTAAAGTATACTGATGTTGTATGTACATGAGAGGAAGTGTCTGTCAAGCGATCCCAATCTGGATCACTTTCATAATGAAGACTCTGATCACTTCCCCGAACTGGGAATGGATCAGTCCTGGCTCCTTGCCTTATTATCACCATTCAGAACCACATTTGAAAACATTATACTCATTCCTATCCCTGGAATAGCAACCTGAGCTCTAATACCAAAATGTAACATCCCCATATCCGAGATAAAGCAACGATCTCATGTTAACTGATAAACAGAGTGATTAATTTTTTTTCTATATCTATTCATGGTGTTTGTATTAAAGTCTACCAAAATTTCGACGGAGTCTCCCCTATACCGAGAGGTCTCAAGTTACTGACATACGACTTGTTTACACTTCTAATATACCAGCATCTCCTAACTCAATCCAACCCAATCATCCTGGATCTCAATCCCACAAACATCATCATTCATATCAGCCACAATGTTTATGATATACATTGTACAACGATTATCATTATGGATGGATAAAAATATAAACATGCATACATGGAACATGGTTTTACAAACTACATAATTAAATTCATCTATTCAAGTTTAAACATCAATTATACAAATTGAGTTATATAAAAGTTGTAATATTACCAATTACAAGGCTATACTCTCTAGAACCTAAATTACAAAAGGTGAACCTAAGCTCGAATCTACTCCTGTCATGCATGCGATGGTCCTGAAAACAAAATACATATTATTATTGAAATATGAATATCACAATAATGTAGCAACACAAATATCCAGCAATTTTAAAAAGGCAATCATGCATTCATATTTTATTCACTTCTCCCTTTTGGTTTTCATTGGAAACTCTTTCTCCTTCAACTACTAAAAACCAATCCCTCTTCCATTATCAACCTCCATTCAAGATCTCATAAGACCATCCATGATTATTTCCGCTTAACACATTACCGATACCAATTTCATTGTTATCATCATCACCCCGTAGGAGTCGCTGCAAGGTGATCCCTTTACCGGTGATCCTAACATATACTAAATGTATGCTAGTCAATACATGGTGATCCCCTTACCCGGGATCCTAACATACACTAAATGTATGCTAGTCATTACATGGTGATCCCCTTACCCGGGATCTTAACATAGACTAAATGTATGCTAGCCAATACATGATTGATCCCTTATCCGAGATCCTAACATTCACTAAATGTATGCTAGTTCAAACATGGTAATCCCCTTACCTGGGATCATAACATACACTAAATGTATGCTAGTTCACGTCCCAAATCACACTTCTCATATTTCCTTTGTCAACGATAATTTCATTACTTGGCAATTCACACAACAACCGTTCACCTTGAATACACATACATTCAGAATACTATCCAAAATATTGATATCATTACGCAAACTTTCTTCTTTTCTCCTAATATCCAACGTTCGGTAATTCACATCTCACATCAATCATATGTTTATCTCATAAATTTTCCTCACTCAAGGACATGTTTTATAATAACCATATCAACAACCAATAAGTCTTTCTTTCAATCATTTCTTGATATTTTATGTTTTTTCTCATTTCACCCATTAATATTGTCGTTTCTTTGTCCAACCACAGTTATCATTCCTTTCTTTATATTTGGACTGTTACTGTCTCGTTATTGAACTATTATAGTCTGACCTCTCCTCAGATTTTTAACTATATCTGGAGTTATAGAACTTTAATTTAAGCGAGATTAGTCTTGTTGGAAAGCTAAGACATGAGGCTGCAAGTTCTCTGAAGAAAGGAGAACTCAGTTCTGCCTTTAAGACAATCAAAATTGCTCATCAACAAACATTTGGACTGTTACTGTCCAAGTGTTACTGTCTCGTTTTTGAAATGTTACTGTCTGACCTCTCCTCAGATTTTTAACTATATTTGGAGTTATGAAACTCCGATTTAAGCGAGATTAGTCTCGTTGGAAAGCTAAGACATGATGCTACAAGTTCTCTGAAGAAAGGAGAACCCAACTCTGCCTCTAAGATAGTCAAAATTGCTTATCAACAAATCAGACTTACTGCCTTACAAGGTCTGTCATGACCCAGTCTCGGTTGATAACCCATAACTGGAGTTCTACAGCTCCAAATTGAGCAAGACTAATTTCCTTAATTAGCTAACATCCAAAACTACAATTTCTATAAAAGAACTGGTTCTAATTCCCTCATCGTCCTATCTGAAATCTTACCGAAAGTCAGGAGATGAGTATGTCTAGATTCGTCACCCCCTTCCCTTCACACATAACTTTCACAAACTACATTTTCTGGGTAAATTATCATGGTTTCACGTCCCCAATCACATACCAAACATGAATTAACTTAATTTTAACAACAATACTTTTCCCCAGTTCAAGTCTAAGAACCCTAATCTATAATTCACATCAAGGCATCAATTCATTATCGAATTTGAAATGACTTATAAGATCATGTTTAAAACACCTTACCCGGTATGAATTAAGGTTTTGATCTTCAACCAGTTGAAGATTTTCAACTCCCTCCTTTCTTATCTAATGACAGCCGGCCCTCCATTCAATTTTCTTGTTAATCCCTTACCCACAACTGTTTATTCCATCTACAAACCCTTAATCTTGGATGGGTTCTTGAAATTTTAATATGTTTCTCTCTTGATTTTGCAAGAATGGATACAAAAGCTCCCTCTTTTCTTTCCTTACGATTGCTGCAGATATTTGGTGAGAATAGGAGTATTTGTGCTCTATAATTTTTCTTATTTGCATTTAGGCCCTCACATCTTTTTTTCTTCTTATAATTAAGTTATACCTCATTTCATTTCTTACAATTTCACCCCACAACTTTTAGTTTAGTTTATTTTCTTTAATTTAATCTAACCCTCAACATTTTCGGGTTGATTTATAATGTCTTGAAATATTTTGTTCAGAAACTTATAGCCAAAAGTTTCTGAATTCCCGTTTTTATTTAACCATATGCATGAATTTCTTCACTTTTATTTCTCATGTAGTTAGTTTGCAATCTAAGCAACCTTTATTTTTCCCCGATTTCATCTGATTTTTGTGATTTCACCCCGATTCAACCCGATTTCACCCATTTTTGATTTTTTCAAGTGATTCAACACGTAAAGCATGTTTTGATTTTACTTATAACGTGATTTTAACAACCTTGGTTAATCATATCAATTAATTTTTTGAATTGTGAGATATGTCGGCATTTAAAATGAGCATTTACCATAAATTAAAACTATCTTATATTATCATACTTGTTATTATAAAACATGTTTAAGTTAGGGAATTTAATGATACTTTAAGTGCAATATGATGATATAAAACCTTAATGAGAATGCACTTTTAAGTACTAATCAAACCCAAAAATGGATATAACACTCCACTTAAGCATTCCTTGAGGAGGATGAATCTATAATGATTCACAATGCACTTAAGAGTATCATTTGATAATCTTACTAAGTCTATCCCAATATAACAAAAACTCACATCATAACATTTTATGAAGATTAGAAGCATCAATACTCATCCAACATTTTTTTTAAAATTATTTATCGATTGTGTTTATCTTGTAGACTAATGTTTTTAGCTATCTTTGTCAATCATAAAATTCCAAGTGAATATAATTATTTTAAAGATTATGCTTACTACCTTGCGTGTAATCTCCAAGAATTATGTTCTTCACTTGTTATATGGATCTATATCACTTGAAAATTATGTTCAGCAATTATTATATTCATGAATGTCACTTTGCAAGATAATCTAATCAAAACATATATCAATAAAAAGATATGGCAGATATTTAAACATGCCAAATGTTAATCTTAGTTTGATTGGTTCGAATTGAGAAATCTTTGTAAATAAATGGTTAAATCTGATCAAATTGTTTCATGAAGGCTCTCATCTGTTGAATTAATTAAAATATAATTCTGCCTTATTTGCTATTTCATGCCTCTAATTTCCCATTGAAGCCTTTAATTCGAATCAATGAATCCCAATGATAAAAACAAAAATTGATCGATTTCTAAGTCTATGATTGATGTAACCATATTATTCGATAGTTTCACCCATATCAACCTAATGTTTTGTCCATGTTTTATATATAAAATGCCTTGATATTCTTTGTTTTATGTTTTGAAGGCACTTTTGGATGAAAGATGCAAAAGGGAGTAAATTGGAGGTAATTGGTAGATTTGACGTTCAGTCAATGTTTTGTGTAGAGCGTGAGTTCTAGAGATCGAAATGAAGTGATTCCAGTGGCACTAAAAAGCTAACATCCATACCTTTCTGGAAATGTAATGCAAGAAAAATAAAAAGACAAAGATCATGGAAATCACATCCTGCAAATTCAAATCTCGCATTCTGCCAGTGTTGACCTTTGGCCATTCAAAATTTAATATCTGGAGCTACAGAAGTCCAATTAATGCAAACTCAATTTTTGTGGAATCCTGACTTAAAGACCTATCAACGATCAAAATTTAAGCCAAAAAAGATTTCATATGAGGGAGATATGATTTTGTAAAGATGACAACTGAATTCTGCCAGCAAACAGGTTTCGTGAAGAAATAAGTCCAAATTACATTCCGAAGCATCTAAACCGACATCCAAGTTTTTATATCAGCAATTTAGCTCCTCTAAGTCAGAGCTTGAAGATTTCATGCAAGGCTATTTCTCCTTTTAGGAAAAATAGTTATTGAAGTACTTAAATGTAAACTGCCAACTCAAGGAAGGACTATTTTGTAAAATAGAGACTAGGGTTTCTTAGCATATAAAAAGAAAGAGAGAAGGAGGCAGCAGCCAGCAGAAAAGAGGGAGAGTAGAAGGAGGCAGCAGCCAGTAGAGAATAAACACAAATTCTCTCCTCTACAAACCCAAAAATCATGCTCTTTTCATTCTTTAGAAGTAATTGTTCAATAGTTATGCAAGGCTAAGCTCTTTTCTTGGTTGCAAGGACACAACAAACCTTCGGATTTCAAGAACCGTGAGATTTATTCTTCCTTTTATTTTTAGTTTATGTTATGAATGAGTATGATTGTTTTCCTATGCATATTTCCTATGATTGTTGTTGATGATTGCTAGAGCGGACTCTAAGTTATTGTTGTGAACAATCTATTGCTAAGTTTAATATCAAAACCGAAGTTATGATATATGAACTTGTGAAGCAACTAAGCTTAATAATTGTGGCGGAACTACGTTATTGAACTTAGGGAGAACATTTGAACAAAGTGACACAAGCTGCGGACAGCTTGTAAGTTAATCTTGATGAAATTATCTAGTTCTTAAAGCTACCATTAAATTGAATCATTAGTGCGGACACTTTGATTGTTTGTTGGTTAGGATTAGTTATACGGCGGATCCATTAATTAATCAACGTTAAGAAAAGATAAAATTTCAGAACATAAACTGCAATTTTCGTTTCAAGGATCGGTTCTAATTTCCGTTGGTGGATGTGTGCTTGCGACCAAGGTTTGTTTTCTTGATAAGTTTCGGTTTTAATTAATTTTGTTTGCTAGTTTAATTGCTGCCATAGTTTAGATAATCACAAACCAAATCCCCCCAATTACATAACGTACAACATAAAAATCTGACTTGAAACTTCCTCGTGGGATCGACCCCTTACTTGCTCTATACTATCTTATGTGTTGTATTTGAAGCTAAGGTAATTAATTTGTGCGACTGCGACATCGCAACATTGGTCTCACAATTTTATGAAGGGTTAACACCTAAAGATAGGCAAATGGTGGAATTGATGTGCAATGGAACTTTTGAAGATAAAGACCCTGATGAAGCAATGGAGTACCTAGACTTGCTAGCTGAA
>Ga0325405_1000849_pt1 | contig 30033 bp, 17 predicted proteins | sample PopdelMetagenome_21_FD_205663 | JGI IMG/M metagenome (GOLD analysis project Ga0325405, IMG submission 205663) | Populus deltoides microbial communities from Bellville, Georgia, United States - Xylem-Control-R2 | ecosystem: Host-associated > Plants > Phyllosphere > Stem > Wood/Secondary xylem... | reverse complement strand
GTTAGCTAATTTAGTTAGCCACAATAGACTAAATTTAAGAAATTAATTGGCTTCCCCGGCGCTTCTTAAACAGGGATTTTAAAAGTCTGGAGCAAGGGACTGCTTTAACTCTTGTGAAAGAGGTTGGCGGAAGATTAATTGGATGAGGTGGTGGCATCCAACTCAGCTATTTGGGCTTTGTCCTTCAAAGAGATGACGAAATTTTGACACAGAATGCAACTCGTGGCATCGAAAGAGGCTCGCTAAATTGAAGGAGTTTTGAAGGATTTATGACACGCTTTAGAAATATCGTTATTTCTGAAAACGATAAGATTCTAATGTAACTGAAGGCCCGTCTTGGCCCAGCATTCTAATGCCCAAGTTACATTTCTTCATTATCTTCCAAGGCCCAAATCAACCCCTGTGTGACACACGTAAGTTGATAATTGATGTATAAACTGATTTAGGGTATGTTTGTTTTCTGTAAAATAGTTTTTGAAAAATTATTTTTTAAATTTTTTTGTGTTTGTTTGCCATTAGAAAAGTTAGTCAGTGGAAAACACTTTCTAGAAAAGTTGGTCAAAAAAATTTAGCTTGATTTTCAGGAAAGTATTTTCCTTTTATTTTGGGCGGAAAACACTTTCTGAAAATTGTAAAAAATTTAGAAATGTCATATTATTTGCTGATTATATTAAATTTGATCCTTAGACTTTTGATTGCTATATATATTTTGTTTTGGATATTTTTTTTTCAATTTTATCTCTTAGAATTTAATTTTTATATTAATTTTAGTCCTCATTTTTATAATTGTTATTTGCTTTTTCCTTATTATTTTTTAATTAAAATTTTTTATATATCAAATTTGGTTCTCGTTCTTTTGATTGTTACTTATTTTTTTTAAATAATTTATGAAATGTTAATTATTATTATTTTAATTTCTTTATTTTTTAATTTTTTTAGATTTGATCTCTATTATTTTGATTATTATTTATTTTATTTGAGATAATTTATGAAATTATATTTTTTTTCAATTTCATTTTCATTCAACTTTTTAATTTGTAAGATTTGTTCTTCATTATTTTAATAAACTTTTAAAAAATAAAACATTAATAAGTTACTTTTCAGCTCATTTTCCATGACATAACTAAATACTGAAAAATGTTTTCCAATTTATTTTCTATTACACTACCAAATATCAGAAAATAATTCACTTTCTCGGAATTTACTTTCCAAAAGGAAATCACTTTCCAGTAAACAAACGGGGCCTACACTGCTTCTGCGTTTGAAACATACTATAGAAAAAAAATTATTTGGTTAATTACTAAACATAATTTATTGTTTGTGGAATCCAATATAATTTACGTTCAAAACGCAGGTTTATCGAAAATAGCTTCAAGCTACTTCTCTTTATCCTGCCGTCTTTATAGTAGAGAGTTTCACTCTCCACTGTTCACTCTTGCAAAGTGAATTAATTCACTCTTCATTATTTTTTTGCTAAAGTGAATAGTGAAAAATATATCCATTGTTCATGGTCAGACCGGGTCCGACCAAGTAAAAAAAATCTAATTATTTTTTTATTTTTAATTGTGTTTTATTTAAAAAATTAATATTTAACATTATTTAATAACACTACATAAATTAAAAAAAAAATACATGATAATGTATCATAATAGTTGCCGTGCAAGTTCTTAAGCATTAGTGGATTTAATAAGAAATATTTAATAATTGATCAATCGACGCATTTATTCAGGTGCATATATCCACGTGATAAGTCATTGCTTCCATAAATAATAAACAATAATTTTAAATAACGATGGGTTTCGAGTGGAATTCTGCACAAGAGATTTAAATTCAAGAACAACTGCTGTCAATATATTCAAAGAATTACAATCCTCGGGTCAGAGGAAAAAAAAAAACAAATCTTAAAATAACAAATAAACAATACATTTGTTGGAATTTAAGAAAATCTGATAATTAAAAAACCAGTGAATTCATAAAATTAAGAAAAACATGTTTTTATTAAATAATAAATAGACACCAATTCTTTATTATAAAATTTAATACTCCTAGATTAGACATTTAAAGTCACAATTTGTAATTGTATTTAATACTCCTAAATAGATACCCATAATAAATAGATGATTGATTGTATTTCAATAGACACTTATAGTGTCTTATAAGCTCCATACAAGTTTGATGAATGTGTATTTATAAAATCAATAGGTAATATCTTTCAATATTTAATAACTAAATTATGATCATAACATTATTTAGTATAGACATTTGAAGAGACATTATAAAGAAAGATATACTGATTAAAAATAATTCATAACCTAAATTCTTAATGTAGTCCATGCAATTTAGGGTAAACAAGTTTTTTATTTATTTTTAATATATATATATATGTGTGTGTGTGTGAAGTTGCTATAAAAAAAGTTATTTTAAGCTTCTTTAGAAAAGGGAAAGTCGCATGCTTACCAAGTCAATAGGTGTGCATGGAAAATCTTATTGAATCCAATAATAATTCAGCAAAAATTGGAAAAAAAAAAACAATCAGTAATTTGTTAGAAGCGACACCACAAAACATCCAAAGAGATAATACAATTTACAGACAACGTGTGCACAACTCCTAAAGTCCTATACGGGTATTTATGTCCGAAAACAAAACCTTCACTCATTAGCTATTTATGCTCTCTTCCACTCTTCCCCTCATTTCCTATCTCTCTCTATATAACAAACAACAATCTTGCCAGACACAGCTCCTAAACCCAAGCCCAAGACCAAGCAAGATTCTCTCCTCCTTTCTTTCCCTTTTCCCAAGAAACCAATCAGAAATTCTATCAAGAGAGAAAAAGAAATGAAGAGACCCCAATTTACTCCGGAAAAATCCTGTCTACTCGCAGTGGCTTTATCCGGTCTGATCATCGGTGCGTTTCTCTTTTCAAACTTAATCCGGTCGGTTGATAACATCTCTTCCTTCGGCCTCTGCTCCTTAGCTTCGGCCAAAGCCCGCGCCGCCGCGGATTACGACGCTACGCCAACTCAACTCCAATCTATCCTTCACTATGCAACGTCAAAGATCGTCCCACAACAATCTTTGGCCGAAATCTCAGTCACTTTCGATGTCCTCAAGACGCGTTCACCGTGTAACTTCCTTGTATTTGGTCTCGGTTTTGATTCTCTCATGTGGACATCATTAAATCCACATGGCACCACTTTATTTCTCGAAGAAGATCCCAAATGGGTTCAGACAATCGTCCAAAAAGCCCCAACGTTAAATGCGCATACGGTTCAGTACCGGACGCAACTACAAGAAGCCAACAGCCTCCTGAAAACGTACCGGTCTGAACCGTTGTGTTCGCCAAGTAAAGCGTACTTGCGCGGCAATTACAAGTGCAAGCTAGCATTGACTGGATTGCCCGACGAAGTTTATGATAAGGAATGGGATTTGATAATGATTGATGCGCCAAGAGGGTACTTCCCGGAAGCACCAGGGAGGATGGCGGCGATATTTTCAGCGGCGGTGATGGCCAGGGGGAGGAAAGGATCAGGAGTGACGCATGTGTTTTTGCATGATGTGGATCGGAGAGTGGAGAAAATGTTTGCGGAGGAGTTTTTGTGCAGGAAGAATTTGGTTAAGGCTGTTGGGAGGCTATGGCATTTTGAGATACCAGCTGCTAATGTGAGCCAGAGTGGTGGCTGGTTTTGCTAAAATACGCTTCTTTTTTTTCCACCTTGTAATTTATGGAATTTTTAAATGATGTACTTCTGATAAGATATACGAGGCGCTGAGACGTGACAGAATAAATTTTTATTTTATTTTTGTTTGAAATCTGTGTTAAATAAGAAAAAATATCTTCTGAGGGAAAGGGAGAGGGGTGGGTCGACGGGACTAGGACAGATGGGTGATGATAAATGCATCTATCCTTTGATGGGATTGAAGGGTGAAGAATTTGAAAAATTCAAGTGGAAGCCGAGTTATTTGACTAAGATGGTTTTCTCATTTCTGCCTTTTTTTCTAGTTTTTGGTGGAGTAAAGCCTGTGGTAATGATTCATTTGAATGGGATATAATAATTGCTTAGTTTGTAAATTTATTTTTTAATATTAGTATATTAAATAATCTAAACATAAAAAATATTGATTTAAATTAAAAGAATAATATTTTTTAAAATTATTTTTGCACTGTAAAATAAATAAAAATAAACAGTGTCTTAATAGTTATTGGTGAGTTTTTGGGTGTGATTACCGCATTTTGCTAAGATGGCAACGTGCAAAATGGAAGGTTAATTATTATTTGCCTGCAAGCTGCGCTGCACTCTGCGCAGTGATAAATACACCCTCGATGAAGAGTTTGTTTTCGCGAAAATACTTTTTAAATTATATTTATGATTTATTATTATCTTAATAAATTAAAGTTAAAAATAAAAAAATATTTTTAATTTTTTAAGTATATAAATATTTAACTCTGCTATATATTAACGTGACAATTAAATTGACATCTACATGACATATTAACGTCCCACGACATCCTAACATGTGTGAAGGTATGCGTTACCATTTTTAATTTTTTTATATGTTGGAGTGTTTTTATCACAATGTTTTTTAACTTGGTCTATCAAGGACTTACCTGAGATGAATTAAAAAAAAATCAGTTAAAAATTAACCTTGTCAAAATCTTATTTGAATTTTATTTTTATTTTTTTTAAATAATATTATTTTGTTTTTTAAAATACAAAAAAAACATTATTTTAATTAACTTTGATTAACCTGTATTTGATAAACCGTGGCAAGTTTAATAATTTAGTTTGTATATTTGTTTTTTTAACTGTATGAGCATCTGTATTTTTATTTTTTTATATTCAAGTGTGAAATTTTAAGATTTATGGTTAGAGACATCTTATAATGTAACGTGACCATTAAATTGACATATACATGGCATGAACATATACACAAATATTCATTTAACTTTTTATTTATTTTATTTTATATATATTTGATTGTCTGTATTTTTATTTTTTCTATTTAAGTATTATAAAAAAAATATAAAAAAGGTCAAAATGTCACTATAAACTATGAGGTAAAATACCATGGAATAACACAATGTATTTACGTTTTACTCTTCTTTACACATAACAGTTGCCTTGCTAGCTGGGTTAAGCCATCTTTTTCGAGGAATCTAAAGGTCATTTTTAAATTGATTGGATATAATTTAGTAGATTTTTTTTTTTTGTAATATTCAGATAGTATTAGAGGCTATTTAGTAATTTAAAATATTAATAATATCTAATTATTTTTTAAAATTTTAAAAAACTTTGACTGAACTCACGACGTAACACGGAACAATACTATACTATCTTGTCTAAATTAAGTTAACGAGGGCTATGCATCTGCCAAACATGGATGTGGGAATGTATATATTGCGTTGTGGGAGGAGTTTGTACATACATACATACATACATACATACATACATACATGTATATGTATACATGTAACACCCACACCTGTGTGCAAAAGCATTCATTCATCATCATATCATATCATTTTCTACATCATAAATACTATTTTTTCTTATACAAGTGGATAGAAAGATAATAATGTTAATTTTTTTTTTAAAATAATACCAACTAATTGATAAGATGGATCCTAATGGCGTGATCTGCCAAAGATCAAACCATCACACCATTAGGTGGATTTCTGGGCAGAACTTATTTAAGTTTTTTCGAGATAAATAGCATCAAAATCTTGGGATTATTTTTTATAAAAAGAATTAAATCGTGCCCAATCACGCAAGTTATTCAAATGACTTGGCCTGAAAAAAAAAAGATTAAAAACTTGTAAAATCGACTTAATTTAGTATAAAAAAAACAAATCGGAGAATTATATATAAAAAAGATTAAGCTATTATTCATGACGATTAAAAACAGTTAGTGGCAGGCCACTCCTCTCTTGAGGCTCAGCAACCGTTCTGTAACTGGAGATTAGAATTCCCTTCTCAGGAAGTACCGATTAAAAACATTATGTTTTTAATGAGGTCAGCCTCAAGAAGCACAAGCCCACAAACCATCTTTGAGTGCTCTTAAAGCAATATTTATAATCAATGCTGTAATATTTCTTATTATTCAATGTAAAAAAAAAAAAATCAAAAATCAAAATTTAAAAAAAAAAGTGGTTAGAAAAACCTGAGAATAAAATATTTTTCAAAATGGAACAAATAATATATCTCAATTCACAAGTCATTAAATGTGGAAGCACGAAATGAGGTAAGAAAAAGAGTATAAAAAACCAGTTTTGATCAATCCGAGATAGCATGATAAACCTATAATTCAGGTAATCAGAGCCGAGCCAACCCGGGTAGAGATAGAGAAGGGAGAGAGAGAGAAGAAAAAACAAAATAACAGGGAAGGGAGATGTTACCTTGGAAGCACAGAGCCAAACAATTGAAATTTGAAACCAATCTAGTCTCTCAAAAATAGATTAATGTTTTCCAAAACCTATCCATTATCTAGTTGGCCTTTCTTCTTCATTCACGCAAGATCACATGACACTCTATTACTTCTCTATAGCGTTTTAGTAAATACATCTCGTCAACATTTTTTTATTGTTATTTTTTTTACCCCTTCTACAACAAGACCATAATGATTAATGATATTTTTGAGTTTCTTCTAGCTTTTTTTTTTTAAAGTTGCAGACAAGATGCTGGGTCTAAAACAAACTGTAGATTCCAGAAAAAAGTTATGTTGAATCAGTTTTATAGCAGATTGTTGTTGTTGGTGATGGTGGCACATGTATTTGCATCTATTTTGGTTAAATCTATCGTGAGTTTTTATGATTTTTAATATTTTTAAAGTTTTTTTTATCTGGGCTCTGTGTTTCCTGTTGATTTTTAGTGTTGTTTGGGTTTGGGTTTTGATATTTTTTATATAAAAAAACACGGGTTTTGTTTTTCAACTTCTAGGTATTCTTTTAAATGCAAAGAAGATAAAATTTATCTGTATAAGAAGATTTAGGGTTTTGATTTTAAAAAATCAGGTTTGGATTTTTGGCTTTTGAGTATTTGAAAAATATAAAAAAAACCATGTTTGTTTTGCAAGAAATTTAGGGTTTTGATTTATAGCAGAGTTGTAAATTTGAGATGTTAATTTTATTTTTTAATTAAAATCAATGATGTTGATTTTTGATTTTTGGTTGTTTGCATAATGCAGAGAAAACAACATTTGTGAAAAGGCATTTTACTGGTGAGTTCGAGAAAAAATATGAGCGTAGATGTTTTCTTGGTTTTTTAAAATTAAAATCCAGATCGAAACCGGTTGATTTGACTCGATTTCGGTTCACTTTCAGTTTTTTTTTTAAAAATAAAAAAAATTAATTTAGTTGTTTTTTATAAGCAAAAATCCACCCGAACCGACTGCAACCTAACGAATTCACCTCCCCCCCTCTCAAAAGCAAGAAAATCAAGAAACATACATCAATGAATGACATAGATCACTCTCAAATTGATCTTAAAATCAATGGCCTACCTGAACAACTGAGTCTTTGTCTTGAAAATATCAGTCGTAGTATCCATGAATCTCCCGGGGCACGCGCGCAGTGAAGTAATTAATGACGGAAGCAGCCAGCAAAACCTCCCAGGAAAGATCAACCCATATGTCAATGGCTGACGAAACCACTCAAGTTTGTCATAACCTTCACAATACCGTTGCAGAACTAAATGATTACATTTCTGAAACTAATCAAAAGATTATTGCATCTGCCAAGGTGTTCACGGAAAGAATCGAAGAACTAAAGAAAAAGCGAGAAGAATCCAAAACGCTATTCAATGAGTTAATGATCAATACGAGGGATGTTTGTCAAGAAAGAAACCTTCTTGAAGTCCGCAGAAAGATTGATTATGTGAATCAATGGCTGAAAGAAAGGACCGTTTTTGTTGATGAAACCATGAAAGAAGAGCATAATGCAACTGGATTTGATCAATCTGCTGCTCCTGGAAAGGGGCAAGATCTGCTAGGTTTGGGAATGGTAGTGAAGAAGACAGGATTCCTTATTTATGGAGGCTGATTTGTCTCTGATCAGCATCCAGCTATAGTTTCCATGCATGGTGGGTTACCATCCTGAAGTGTAGTAGCCGTTGGACTCTCTGAAGTAGCCATTGGAGTGTTTTTTCTACAATATTGGATGTTGGCGATGTGTGATAGGTGCTGATTAAGATTGACCAAGATTGCTGACGGGGATGAATAGGATGTGATGTTGCTGCTGAGGTTTTGTTTGGTGCTATGTAGCTGCACGGGGATGAAGAAGATGTGATGTTGCTGCTTGCTGCTGCTGTCTCCTGCTGTATTGCTGCTGCTGCTGCTGTATAGTTGCCAATAATAACAAGGTACGTCAACCACTGGCGACAAGGTCACTGTGCTTCTCGTGCAACATGACACTTTTGATCGCACACCCAACAAGATGCTGATAATCGAGTTCGGAAGGGTATGTAATTTCAAGAGGCCAAAGATGGAAAACAAGCTATTCTTCTTCATCGTCAAGGGGCTTCTTTTGACCTCATTCTTGTGGATATGGATACAGCTTATAAATCCTGAACAAGACCGATTAACCAATTTAAAAGGATGTTCGAAAAACTTATAAAACCATCATATGATGAATGATAGAGCTTGAGGCAATCTCCTAAAGAATAAACCACGATAATACGATACAGCTTATTAAAAGGGCAGCAAATGTAGGTATGTGAGTGTCATTGTGAAAGCTAAGCTGCAGAAACTTATCTGTATTCACTCAGATTAGAGAGCTTAACGAAGATGTTGTTTCTCATCATGATGGGATTGATCCCCATGAGGAGCATGCATAAACAAGTAGATACAAGACTCCAATACTATATTTGTAAATAAACGAGGAAGAATCAGTGTGTGAACCTCTGTAAATCCAAGACTAAGTAAAAAAAAAATCAGCCTTTGAAATCATGCCCTGGAAGCATGCTTCGAGCCATAAATAGAAATTGTCTGTGCTCCTTGTCTGGTTTTGTATTTTCATGCGTTTTTTTTTCCTTCTCTCTAGATGTGTTTTGGAATTTTAAAGAGCATATTTCAGATCAAAATTAATTATAGCTATGTTATTTTAAAAAAAAAAACCTTAAAAAAATAGTTCAAAGTAAAACTAAACCCAAATCAGGCTCCGAGCACACAGCCAGAGCAAGTTTTAAAAGCATGACTATCTATACTTTGAATTTTTGGACTTGAAATAGGGAAATTATTCAGTGTTTTTATTTTCCTGTGACCGCAGCCCACAGCCACGGGCCTGGAAAGAGACTCTTCAGCCAGTAATTCAAGTTTCATACATGTACGTCCTCTCTTATATAACAGCAAGTTAGCAAACCAATAATACCCGCATGTGAAAGAACCATTTCTCCTTAACAGAAATAACCGCTCTTCATTCGTCGCTCTCAAAAACAAGAAAATCAAGAAGCATATATACATCAATGGATGACATAGATCACACTCTAATTGATCTTGAAATCACTGACCTACTTGAACAACTGAGTCTTTGTCTTGAAAAGATCAGTCGAAGGATCGATGAATCTCCCGAGGCACGCAGTGAAGTGATCCGGGTAATGAGGGAAGCAGCCAGCACAACCTACCAACAAACTTCAACCCATATGTCAATGGCCGAGGAAAACGCTCGAGTTTATCATAAGCTTGAGAAGACCGTTGCAGAACTGAATGGTTACATTTCTGAAAATGATCGAAAGATGATTGCATCTGCCAATGTGTTCGTAGAAGGAATCGAAGAACTGAAGAAAAACCGAGAAGCATCAACAATTCTATTCAATGAGTTAATGATCAATATGAGGGACATTGGTCAAGAAAGAAACCTTCTTGAAGCACGCAAAAAGATTGCTGATGTAAATCGATGGCTGAAAGAAAGGGCCGTTGTTATTGATGAAACCATGAAAGAGGAACATAGTGGAACTGGATTTGATCAATCTGCTGCTCCTGGAAGGGAGCAGGATGTGCTTGGTTTGGGGAATGGTGGTGAAGAAGACACAGAGGGGTAGGTGTTGTAATCTTATCATGCTTTTGCTTAGTTTGGACTGTAGAAGGTAGAACTTGCATCTTATTTGACTCTGTTCTCTTTTGATCCAAGAAACCTGCATTAAATCCCAATATTGCTACTATAGTTTTAGTCTTGGATCATATCGTGGGCTCTCTTCAGATATGGCTTATTTTAAAGTTCCAAGATCGTGTAAAATTAATTCTAAGAATTGATATCCATTTTCATGTTCACAGAAGCCGAAAAGGGAACAAACCGGGGCATGAAGAAGTCAAGAGCAGCCCGCAGGGTTCAAGTTCAACCGCTAGCGACAAGTTCTCTGTGCTTCTTGTGGAATATGACACTTGTGATCGCCTATTCAACAAGACGCAGATAATCGAGTTTGGTAGGGAATATAATCTTGGGATGGAAGTTAAAGTGGCCAAAAGTGGAGAAAAAGCTATTTATCTTCATAGTCAAGGGGCTTCTTTTGACCTCATTCTTATGGATATGGATATGCCTGCTCATGTAACGAGTGGATATGAGGTATAGTTTTTTGACCTTCAACTTAAGAGAATATATTTTCGTAGCTTAAGGCAATCTCTTAAAGAACAAACCACAACAATACGATACAGCTTATGGAAAGGGCAGAAACTTATCTGCATTCATTCAGATTAGAGAGCTTAACGAAGAAGATGCTGTTGCTCTTCATGCTTCTTTAGGTTACATTCAAAGATTTATACATCGACCTGCTTGCTAATATTCCAACTCTTTAAGAATTATTTCATGGAAGTTGTCAGTTTTTTCTCATCTCTACGCTATGAACATGCATGTTCTTTTTACTTATTCACATCTACTTCTTCAATCATAATTTCCTGATAGGCAACAACACAGCTGCGAAGCTTATCTGGCGTGCAGAGTAACATTGTTGGCCTCACCTATACGCCAGAGTCTGAGCCAATAAATGAGTTCATTCGAGCAGGCCACCTAAATGGCTGTATTGGAAAGCCACTGACTGATGAAAAGATTGACTCTCTCATTCCTATTCCAAAAGGCAGTAACTGACCCACAGCAGGGAGACAAAGGACTGCTCGATCCATGAGCTTTATGATTTGAGTTTTGGGTGTAATAGTCCATGCTACTTTCTTCTACAGCCTCTTTCGTGTAGATGTAGGAGGATAAATGAATTGTTGAACCAAATAAAACAGTCAGGGGAGAATAAAGACAATAGTAGCTACAGATCGGTAAGTTTCTACTACAGATTTGGCTAATCAGAAATCTAGCAGAGTTGGGCTACCTGACTCGAATCAATCACACGTGTAGACACTTAAAGACAGCGGATCGATTAACATGCTAACTCATGTACACCAGCACATGTAAATTATTTTTTAAAATACTAAAATGACACAAACCCAACTCATTAATTACAAAAGACCAGCTACACAATAACAAAAATACCCTCTGGCCGAAGGGTTAAAAATTTTATCTTCAAGGACAACTCGGTCCTTTTGCTATGCTTTTCAAATTAAAAATACGGGAAGGCCCCCCATTGCGAGTAATTTTTTTATTCCAAGAGTAAATAAGCTATTTTACTAATCACCTTTTATATGAAAAATACAAAATCAACCCTCAATTGGAGCTTACAAATTTATTTCAATGATGTAAATGTAAATTTATTGTTCCATCCGAACATAAAATATTCATCATGTCCCTAATTAATTTTAAAATACCAAAACGGTTTTATTTCAAAAACAATTCTACCCTCAACCATTAATCAATGGCAAGAAGGTCAACTATTATTTTTGTCTATGGTGTATTGTGTTTAGATGAACAATATTTTCACCTTCTTTTTCAGTTTTTTTTTTATTGTGGAAAGGAGTTTTTTTTTCAAAGTAACCTGGTTTAGCAAAAATATGGTAAATGCAATTTTATTGTTTTTTTAATATTTTAAATTTAATAAATAAAAAAATAAATATTAATCTCAATATCAAGTTATGATAGACAATATTTATTTAAATTTAAAAGAGATGTTGATGATGGATAGGTGTTGGACGATGGATTTATTAAGCATAAAAGATTGTATAATAAAAACCCGATATACATTTTTAGGTATTTAGCTTGAATAGAATCAAGAATATGAATTTTATCTCTTAATTGATTTCATTTCTTTTAAAAGTTTTTTATTTTATTTTTTAAAAAAGTTTAATTAGTCATTGGGTCTGGTTATGAAGTCCTTCAACACATTTTTCTTTTTGATGTTTTTTTTTATGTAATAGCCATATTTGTAAATATTTAATTCAATTAAAATATATTTTATTATTATTAACTTGTTCTTGTTAATGGATTATTTGTTACTACATAATCTATTTTTTTAATTTACTATTAGTTAAGTTTGATGATTTTTTAATTATGTAAAATACAGTTTTAATATTAATAAATATCTAATAAAGATGAATAATAATTACTATTAATTAATCAGAAATGAATAAAAGAGGATGTCGCTATTACCGCTTCAAAATTTACCTTTTTTTTTCTGTATTTCTATTCAACAGGAGAATTGCCCTCAACTAGGCAACTAGACTCCATTTATTTTTATAAGATAATTGAGAATATTATTGCTGAAATTAATATACAATGTGCAAAGCCATTACTTAAGAGGGTGTGGCTTGTAGGAGAAAACTTAAAAAACTGCAAACCTTTATCATGAACCATCACCATCTTTTTTAAACTCAAATAAATATTATCTTCTTTACAATTTGAGATTAAGATTAAGATTTATTTGTTTTTTAAATTTAAAACTTTAAATAACTTTTTTAAAAATTAATAAAATTACATTTTTTTTTAGAGAAGTCATTTGTGACAAGTTAACTATGCTATTTTCTTAATTAAGCTTTGAACTGTGTTATTATTATTATTATTATTTTAATGTGTTGGCTTTGAAAAAAAAAAAAACACTAGTGAAAAGTTTAAGAGTCACAGATGAATTTAAGCAAAAACAAATTGGGTTTAACCTATATGCTTGGCTCGAGAATAGATACAGGCATAGGGCCCTCGCCCCAAGTGTCAGGTTTAACCGCTTACTTGGATCTAAGACATTCATTAATAGACAGGTGGCAGTTACAGTAACTTGCTATATGATCCACAACAATTTTCCTTGCCTGCATTCATGAATGATGAGCATTCTCTCCTGTCGACTGTCTGACTGCTAAAAGTTTGGCATTGTTTTGTCTTGTTTTTTCAGAGAACTTCCCAATTTCTTAGTCAGAGAGCATAGAATTTAACCCAGCAAGTAAGTGGAGAAATCAAAAGGTTAGGCTACAGATAAGGGCGTGGACTGCAAATCGACAAAAGCTTACTTCACTTGGTAATTTAGTAAGATGACTTGATGTGTGCTTTTGCATCTTATCTTAGCTTGTTTCTTCCTGCCTTCTTGGACTGGCTACTGGTTACTAGAATGAAGATACATGGAGGAATATTGACGAAGCAAATGCATGCTTTAATTTCTTTTGAGAAAGAGAAAATACAGGAGTGAGGATCACATACCACAAAAAAGGCCCCTTATTTACATCATCATATTAATCGTTGACAATCCTGAAGAACCTAGTCCAAGGATGCAGAAGTATCAAATGATAATTTTCTAACCAAGAGGCAGGTGATTTTTGATGGCTGGGCATGTGTATTATCAAGTGTACACAACACGAAGTCGGGCCGGTGGAGTGCAAGGGCCAATCTCTCCTCACCGGAAACCAAGCCTGTGGCGTCAAGGAGAACATGCCATGAATTTCTGTGGGCCTCGGATATCCAATGCATAGAATATCTGGTCTCATTGACAATAGCAGGATAAGAGAAAAGGCCCTTTGGGATGTGCTTGCATTTCCTCCTAAAGTATTGGCTAAGTTGTGATCCTTTAATCCTTAGGTCCAACCAAGTTTCTGGCATTGGAATAACCTTTGATTCTTTACTAGTAGCAAATTCACGTATCATGTCATTTTCTTCCTCGATTATTGTCATGTAGTAATTACCTCTGAAGAAAGGGTAGCTCTCTCCAATTATCACCATAGCATCCCTGTAGTTGGGCATGAAAATGACCAAGTAATCAGCTTCGCTTAGGCCACAATGTGTCAGGGCTCTATTTTGCACTTGAATTTCTGGTATTGAGATGAAGTTGCCTTGGAAAGAAGTTTTCTTGTTAAGAATATCTACTAGTCTTGAAGCCTCCAATTGTGTTTTGTCAAGATCAGATAGGCTGCGAGTGAATTTAGGAGTGGACTCTCTAGCGCCAAAACTCTGGGGGAGACCGCGCTTGCTGTCTGGTGTGCTTTTAGACGATTCCTCATCGATGCAGAGATTGGTAAGATTAAATGTGCTATCTCCATCTGCCACAATACCATTGCAATATTGAGGATACTTTGCAAGAACATACTGCCTCACATATTGCATTTCACTGAGTGTTATTGGTCCGGACCATCTCAGGTCAAGGCCACGGATCGTTGATATGGCTTCGGCCACCAAATGAGCTGGAATTATAGTGTGTGCCTTCTGTTTATGTTAAAAATTACATCAGATCATACACATTTAGCTAGAAACTAATATCAATCACTATTTATTTAAGAGAAAAATATAAACAAAAGATCACTAGGACTTGCCTTTACAACCATGCTGCTTGGTCTGCTATTCTGTGTTGGTGAATTGGAAACAGAAGCTGAGGGTGAATCTTCAAGTTTTCTTTCTAGCACATCCTAGACAGTCACGAATAATCAGAAACCTCACAACAGGATTGCAAGCAAACATTTAAATGGGCTAAGAGAAAAAATATAAATCTTGAACATGAACAGGAAAATATAGCAGTCAGTACCTTGGAATCTACATTTAGCACCAGCTGTTCTCCATTAGTCAACATGATTCCTACTGCCTTCCTACAAACTAAGATGGCTGAAGAAAATTAGTGGGCTCTAAATTCAGCAAAGAAGAAAGGAGAAAGAACAAAGTTACAAATCTAGATGTGAAGACCAGACACTACCATATAAACATATTTTGCAGCAGAAATGGGTCAAATTGGTCGAATAAAGAAATTAGAAAGCATTAGGACAAAGGGAGAACGGTCCACAAGTTACGACAGCAGTCTCACACAAGATGGAGCTATGAAACAGTGATTCGGTAGGTGCAGTTACGAAGTATCCACCCAATAATTGAGGGGCTGAGACTTGTTTAATTTCCCCCACTTTTGCCTATCCTCCTAGTGGCAGAAAAAGATGAGGAACAATGTGACACCATCTACGTCCATATCATTATCAAATTGCTGATGCTAAATTGCTAATCACCAACATTAATATTTAATCATAAAGGGATGGCGACTGCTTGATCATTTAAAGACGTTAAATATAAATAATCAAGTGTATTTGTGTATTATGGATACGCAATAGAGGTAGAAAAGTGTGGGAATCTTTTTGGAGTGAGAGGGACTGGTCATAGAGTCAATCCAAGACTAATTTGAAAAATGGTATATTGGGTGGGAGATGCTTCTTTGATTACATCCTGTAGGTACCACAGCGTTGCATCTTTGAGAATTAAATCATTAAAATATTGATTAGTTCAAATTGTACAACGGACTAATTGGGCTCGGAGATTCTTGTCATGGAACCATTACAATTTTGAAATTGGATTACAGCAGCGTAAGCCCTTAACCCTCTCTTCCCTACTTGCACATGTACGTATGTGCAGATGTAATTGTCTCCATTGTTGCATCTGTCATTGTTCAAACTAGTATCTAAATGAGAGTGGGTGGGCTATTCTAAACCAATACACATCATTTACTAATGATTAAGAGTAGATAGATTGCATTTTAATTTTTTAACAGCATGGGAGAGAATACTTGCCATCTACATGAAATGAGATAAAATCATATACAAGTCTAGAGGAACTTTATTTAATTAGGTTTAGCCTCTTCTCTGAAGTGCTAGACTGCCTAAAATTGCAAACAACCAGCCGCATGGCAGCACTTAGGTGACTGTAACTGCTCCGTAAGACCAGTCAATACTAAGTTAATGGAAGCTACAGACAACCAGCAATGCTGGCTCCCCAAGGTTATGTATTTGGAGTTTTATTAAAACAGCATCTCCGAGAGTGTTTTGCGAGGACTCGTCTCTAGTCAACATCAAATTATGAGCCCTTAAATACAAAATCACATCGCTTACTAGTATATGATATCAAACTATGATTGAATCTGATGTCATACTGCATACCTTGACTTGACCACTGTAGTGGAAGCAGTCCCCTGTAAGGCCTGATAAATGGTAGAAACTGTCGTTAGCTTGACTGTAAGAACACTTCTTACTAACAGAGTTGTTCCACTACCACTGGAGATTAAGAGACCATACAAACCAACAAGGTCTAAACTGTATAAGCACCTGATATCAGATTGGGACCCATCCACGGAAGTTACAAGCAGGTGCAAAATGGAATACGCCAGTCCTACATTTAGAAGTGGGAATGATCAATATTGCTGCTTTTGTAATGGCAGATCCTTTGGAATGTGAGACAAAAGCATAGATAAAATTACCTAGTATTAGGAGGCAGAAGTAATATAAGGCCACATTCTCTAGACTTCAAAAAACTTAATGAAACATACAGACCCCAATTTCAACATACTCAAAACAGTATGTCCTTGCCTTTAACTAATTTGAAACCACAAAAAGTAAATGAAGAAAGAAATTCATAACATGCTCAATTAATTATTATCCATAGCCAATCTATCTATCGTAGATCAAGCATGAAATTGCAAAAGGTGTTTTATTTTATGACTATCAAATCATTATAATGTACATCTCAGAGAAATAATGAGGAGATCATATTGAATCATGATTTCTTAACTAATAACAGCTGCACTTTTGAGAGAACATAACTGGGAGATGAAGACTGGAAATCTAAAGAGAGTCAAACGTTCGGCCTCACATATCAGCATTCTACAAAAAATAAAAGGAGTTTCATACTACAAAAAGTACTTCATGCGATCATCTCTTCTCATGGCGTTGTATACAGCTTGAACCTGGCAGAAAAGAAGTTTCAAGTCAACAAATAATAACCAGGTGTTATTAACATCATGTGCAAAATAATCAACATATCATTTAATAAGTGTAAATAAATTTAGATATATCAGCCTTTTTTTCCCTTTCCTTTTGCTTTCCAGTAAAAAGCAACAGCTGATATTTCATCCATATCTTTTATGTGCTTGAGAGAAAGAAAGACCTGCTCGCTAGATACAACTTGAACAGGACCAATGTTGACTGACACATATTTGCCCCTCGAAGATACTTTCTGCCTCACTTGACCCTGGGAAAATAAGTAGGTTAATGCAATTAGATACTTGTTCATTGTACAAGCCCTAGGTGGATGATTTCAATTTGTTATGCAGATTCAGCAGCAAAGTAAAGATTGCCCAAAAATATTCATCATAACAGCAGTTATATTTATTTCTAAAAGGCAACAAGTCTTTCTGGAACAGGAAAGCATTTTGAAACAATCAGCATCAGTTTGATAGGTCAAGTTTCTTAATTTCTTCACACTGCAATCACTGAGAGTAAGACACCGTTTGGGAGTGCAGTTGCATTGCCCTTTTCTAAATTTTTAATTTTTTTTTTGAAAAAGCTTCAAATTAATATTTTTTTTAGGTTTTTTTTATAATGTTGATGTGCTGATGTCAAAAAAAAAAAAAACAATTGTGCAAAAATATTATTTTGATGCATTTTCAAGTGAAAAGCACTTTGAAAAATAACCTTAACCACATTCTCAAATAGGCTCTAAAATAATTTCACCATGTAACAATAAATTTACAGCAATTTCATTCTTTTTTCCTGGACAAAACAGGTTAGACAAATGTGACCTTGAATATAACATCTTGCCATGGAAGAGACCAAGAACCAAAGCATGACAAAAAGATTGACAGATCCATAATAGTAATCTTATTGAGAGATTAAGCTCTTTTCAACCAAGGTTCCTATTGTTCTCTAAAAGTTTAAAGGTGAAGTCAACCATCAGGGTTGCAAGATCAAAGAAGACAAAAATTGTTTTATAGCCATATTTCAAGGCATAATAATGATGACAGATAAAACATGTGGCATTTATTTCACATAGCAATGTCAGAAAAAGTTACAAACTCTTATATTTGCCAGAAGCTTCCAACACCAGCCCTTACAAAATCTTTGACCACTATTCTCTAGCCCCAAATGTGCACAACAACCAGCGCCAATTTGTGTCCAATGGACTGTTTCTCAATCAGGCCTTCTTCATTGCCACTTGTTACAATTAACCAACATGTTAAAATGGTCTGCATAGTCTAGTCCCCACCATCCTAGGCTTTTATCAATGTGCTTCAAATCCTAGACCCACTCATGCTATATGACGAGAAATGGCCTGATAATGCACCACCTGCGGAAAAACACAGCTGATGCCAAAACTCTCTTCCATAATCTCAAACTATTTGATGGGCCAATTCACTACTCACATGCTATCATGAAGGTTGCCATTACAGCAGGATTAGCAGTCATTCCCTCAAAAATGGACTTGGAAAAATAAAGGCAATGACATCATTTACTTACCCATTCTGAAACCTAAAACCATGTTTTCCCTAATCTATTATATCAATTCTTGAAAAACTAAACAAGATAACTTAAGTTGGTATAGATCAAGCAGTTTCAGCTTTCAGGTTTCTGCAGAAATTTCCTGTAGAAAACCATAATTAAGTTAACCAATCACTTTCTTTAAATACCTTCCCCTTCTGTCTTACATCAACAAACAATATAAATTAGCAATGCAGTCTACAAAAATTTATACTATCTCTAATTTCTGGACAAAGATGTCATGGCCAGAGATTCTCCACCTAAAATTTTCTTCATCAATCACTAGACCTTGAACTAATTGTGCTAGCTGCAGAAGTCAACCATTAATTTCAATCACACAGGAGAAGTTCACAAAATACAGAATGCTGTACCATCTACTCTGGCATGCACAACATGCAGCTCAAAAAAGTTCTACTCGTTATTGGCAGATAATAAGCACCTCTGTTCAGTAGCTGTTTTCTAAGAGCATCCATTACATTTCAAATGTTTACAAAATTCTGATGCAGGTTAGATATTGGATGAGATCATTCAAAGTATCTTATGGAAGAAAACTTATTGTGAGGAAGGTTAAATGAATAGCCTGGAAAACCTTAAACAGTAACACTTCAAAAAAGGCTGCAATAAAAAACCCTGTAGGTGATTCTAAAAACAAAGGCATTCAACATCAACATGAAAGGAAATAACACGTCTCCTCACAGTTGACTTCTTTTAATGCACCACTATCTTAAACATCTTTTCTATTACTGAACTGCAGCAGCGCTAAGAAAGGACATATACCTCAGGGATTGGTTGTTGAATTACAGATTCAACAGCAATAACCATAGCTCGCACAAAATCATCACCTCCTGTACCAATTGCAGTAAATCCTCTAACTGTTGGATACGAGTTTACCTGACAGGTAAGTGATACTATTTCTCAGATGCAAGATTTATAAGGGTTTGATGAACACATAACGATAGTGATTGCAAGATTACAAGTTCATAGATTATGCGTAAAATAATAATCCGCATTTAGAATATGAAGACAATAAGGAGTCTATTGCGTCACTAAAAAAAATCAATAAGCTAAATAATAATGAAAGGGGAGTAGAAATGGAGAGAGGCAAAGTAATTGTACCTTCTTATCCAAAGCAAGCCATTCATCAGTGGAATCATCTGCTACCGTACCACCAATAACAACATTTGTGGTTTGTCCAACCCTCGCTTGTGTCTTTGACACCTCTGCATTCAACATCATCGGCTAAAGCATCTATCATCAATGTATGGCGACTGACTACGCTTCTAATAAATCATAACAAAGGAACAAATGGAAGATAGAGAGATACAACAAGAACAAGCCCACGATAAACTTCAATTCAAAAACATAACCACCTCAATTAGATTCGAACTCATTAACTTATTGTCAGACTAACTCCACTTACCACTTGAATTGGTTAACTAAATTAAACTAAGCAAATGGTAAAGAAAAAGTAGTACGAACCAGAAATAGCTTTAAGCACAGCTTCTTGAGGGGGTTCTTGATCCTCGTCGCCTTCATTGTAATAAGAGCAGAAACAATTAACAAGAGCTGGTTTTGTTCTTCCAAAGTGATGAGACTCTGGAGCCCTAATGCTTGTTGTTTTACTGCTTGAAAATCCAACGGTTCTTGCTGGTGAGAAAGAATAGATGATGGCTCGGTTAGGATGGTGAGGTGGTATCATCATCATCATCCATGCTTCTGTTGTCAAAACGGAACGCAACACACTCCTGCAGACCATTTTTTTTCCCTTCTTTTTTTAAGATTACGGAGAACTATTTTGTGTTAGGGAGTATTTATATACCTGTGTTGGGTTGGGTTGGGTTCTTTGGCATTGCGAATCAAAATTAGTTTTGAAAATTTTTATTTTATTTTTTTAATATATTTTTGATGTTTTTATATAATTTTGATGTGTTTTATTTTTTATTTTATTTTAAATTAATATATTTTTAAAATTTTTATATAATTTTGATGTTTTGATCAAAAAATAATTTTTAAAAAATAAAAAAAATATTATTTTAATATATTTTAAAATAAAATATACGTGGCAGCTTGAATGAAACAAGGGTTGCAACCGCAATGCTACCTTTAACCAAAGGTCAAGATTAAAATATAAGTAAAATATTTTGGAATGCAGTTTAATTTATATTTTTAAATTTTTTAATATTTTTTATTTAAAATTAAAATTATTTTGATATACTAAAATCAAAAGTGAAAAGTAATTTAAAAATTAATTGTAATTACAAACATAATTACAAACAATGTATTATTAATTATATTTTTAAACATCCTTTTTAATTATTTATAAATAATGTATTATTAAATTTTATTTTTTATATATTTTTAAATATTTTAAATAAAAAATATTTTGATATATTTTTAAATAAAGAATATTTTAAAAATAATAATTATTATATTTTAAAAATATAATTCAATCATATTTAAAAAAAAATAAGTTCTTTAATTTCTTTTAAAAGAACTTTTAAAAAATATATGCTATTGAAAGAAAAGCATTGTAGACAGCAACTAAAAACCTCTGCGCCCAATTCAAAAACCCTAAAAATCATTGAATAATCAATCACTCCTCTCCTCGTCGAAATGTACGGCTCCGATAAAGCCATTACCGACGACACAGATCGAACGGAATTCAGAAAAACAGAGAAGAAGTACAAACTTTACTACGATCAAAATTCCAAAAGGTATAACCTTATCTTTCCTTTTCTCAAGTAAACGTGCCGTCGTTTGTGTTTTTATCGGTTTAATTAATTAAACATTCTGATTTTTCAACAGGAAAAAGCAACCAAAACAAGTCGACTTATCAGAGGTTTTAGATTTCAAGTCATTTTTGGATTCTTATCATCAAAACGGTGAACTTCCTCCTGAAATTGTGGTTGTTGATTGCCGTTTTGATCGGCCCGTCTTCGGCTTGGAAAGTCGGCCTGGTATCATTTTTGTGTTTTAATTACTTTATGCTCTTTTGTTTAAAGAAGACCTAAATGGCGTGATTATCACTTGATGGAAGTAGTTGCCTGTTTTATTTTTTATTTAGTTTTCTGTATAATTCAAATAAAGATTTATTGAGTTTTAGAGAAGTTTTTATGGAGAAAGATGAATTTTGCAGGTTTTTATTTCATTCCGGGGGCATTGAGTGTTGATGAACAATGCCGATGGATAAGGGAGAGCTTAATGAGTTTCCCTCAGCCTCCTAATAGAACGAATCACAATGCAATCTATGGGCCTATAAATGACCTGTTTATTGCTGCGAAAGAGAGGAAAGTGTTGGTTGAGGATGAAAATATGCCTGCTAGTTCGGACTATGCGTCAAATGGTTGTGTTGGCAATGGAGATACTCGTAGATGGAGTTTTTGCGAGGAAGATAGTGTTCTGTTAAGAGGGAAGTCTTGTAAGCCTGTTTCAGCTTCCGTCTTATTGCGGAAGTTGCGGTGGAGTACCCTTGGACTGCAATTTGATTGGTCTAAGGTGATTGCAGCTTCAGTGTTTTTCACTTTTGCAATTCCTGTCTACTAGTTCTGTGTTCTTCCATATTGACCTTTCAATGTCATGATACAGTAGGGAAGTACACATGCTCAAATTTAAGTTTCACTTATTAGTTGTTAGAGCTTGTCCCTTAGGGCCATGCTGATTGACAGCAATTATAGATCCTTTAACAATTATAAAGCATAGAGTTTTCTTTCTTATGTAGCCTTCTTTCAGTTATGTAAGGTTGGCATTGTGACCCTTGGGTTTAGTTATTGTATACCACACCCTATCTATCTGCATTATGAATGCCATGGGATTTGGTCACAGAATATACAATCTGGTATGATACAATCTTTCAATGTACTAACATTGTTATGCCTTGGTTTTCTACATAATGTATAGACACAAGTATGATTGTCAGCAGTAACGATTTAATTTGTTTTTACTCTGAATTTTAAGAGGTTGTGCTTGAAGTTAGCAGTTCAGTTTAAATAGTTTGTCTTGAAACAATTGTCTACTCTTTTTGTGCAAAAAAAAGGTTTTATCAACTTGCTGCTGTTTCAGAACACGATGCATGTAAGAATATACATCTTCAACCACTTAAATCTTGGTCTGCCCAAATCTGTATCAAGCTGTTTCATGTGACTGGAGAATCAAGATGCCAGCTAGTCCTTCTCTTAGTTTATTTGTCTTAATCAATATTTTGGGCGTGTTGATTATTATACATGCAAACTCTCAACCCAACACTTCTTTTAGAAGTTTCCCTTCTTTATGAATTGGAATGAATTTAAGTCTTTTTGTTTGTGGTGTAGCGTAACTACAATGTATCTCTTCCACATAACAAGATCCCTGGTGGACTCTGTCAGTTGGCTAAAAAATTGGCTGCTCCTGCAATGCCTGTAGGAGAAGAATTCCACCCAGAAGCTGCAATAGTAAACTATTTTGCATCAGGTAATTATTAATGGAAAGCTTGTTTATATCTTCCTTTGGTCTATTTCTTGTTTAATATTTATTGGCTTATGAGACCTAGTGCAATTGTAAGGTCGTGTGTTTGTTACTAGAAGTTAGCATGTTGAAACTGCAAGACAGCCTCCCTACAGAAATAGGTGCAAAGCTGTGACACCTGACCTTCCCTAGATCCTAGCCATATGAAGAACCTCATGCATCGGGACACTCTTTTTCTTGGAAGTGTAATCAATGCGCACAATATTAGGTTGTTAATGTCAGCTCAATTTCTTGGAAGTGTAATTAATGTGCACGATATAATTTATGTCACTGATCAGGAGATACACTTGGGGGCCACTTGGATGACATGGAAGCTGACTGGAGTAAACCTATTGTAAGCATGAGGTATCCTGGGAATTCTTTTTTCTATCATATCTCCATGGTTTTCAATCAAAGAAGAGGTTTTGATTGCTGACTATATCCTTCTTTCCCCCTCAGTTTGGGTTGCAAGGCTATTTTCCTTTTGGGAGGAAAATCTAGAGAAGATCCACCTTTAGCAATGTTTCTCCGAAGTGGTGATGTGGTTCTCATGGCTGGAGAAGCACGAGAATGCTTTCATGGTAATTGAACTATAAGCCTCTAGAATATCTTGAAATAAAGATCTGGATTATCTAAAGAATATTCATCTTCGTGTTTTGCCTCGAAAGTTTTAACTTAACTGATAACGGGGAAAATTCATTGCAAAGGAAACATTTTTATTTTATTTTCATTACGTAGCTGAAAGTGTAGCTCAATCAATAGAACTTCGATACAAGAAATTCATTTTTCTTGTGAACTGATAAGTAGCTATTCATAACAGATGTAGAATTCTGTTACTATAGTGTTTGCAGCCAAAATTGGCACAATTTAACTTCCAAATTCCTGTGCTTAGCCTTTTCCTTTGGTGACTTGTGAATTCCTGCAAATTTGTATTTTTTGCATCTTAATACATTTCTTTGACTTCTGATTTCTGATTATTGCAGGTGTGCCTCGGATCTTCACTGACAAAGAAAATGCTGAAATCACAGCCCTTGAATTGCATTTCTGTGATGAGAATGATATCTTAGAATACATCAGAACCTCGAGAATCAACATTAACATCAGACAAGTGTTTTGAGAGTAATAAATTTTCTCCCATAGATGTGAAACTTAATTTAAAGATTTAATTGGGAATGCTTTCACAGGAGAGATTAAAGGTGACAAGAGGACAGCATGATAGAAGACGTTGAATATTTTTGTAGAATCATTTCTTTTGGTTCATTTGATGACAGGGGTGGGTATTGAACAGATCACTCTCTCTCATTCAAAGAAGTTTTTGTGGAATCATAATAACGATTTGTAAGGAATCAGTTGAATGTCCAGATGGGATAAGAGAAAATGTTATTGAGTGAAGATACAAAAGAATAGGCTCTGACTATACAAGTGAAATGCTATTGAGTTGAGAGGAATGTAGCATTCAATTTATACTATTAGCAGATTGCTTCAAGAACACAACGATTGTGCTGCATCTTTGTAGTTACTAGTTTTTTTTCGTTCTTGCTAAGTTACCCAAAAGTGCCCTGAACTTTGGGTCAAGTTAAATTTAATCCCTGAACTTTTCTACCAAAATGTAAGGTTGCAGGTCTGGTCCATCCTGTCAGCATGGGGAGTCCAATGGTTGAGCACCGCAGATTTGACAATGGCCCCGAAACTCCTCATGTGGTGGCAATCAGGTCCTTGATTGTATGGTGGTGATAGATAAGTTTGATCATTCCTTTTTCTGTTTTACTAACTGCTAACCACTACTCTCTTGAGTCTTGACTGTCCCTAGTACCGTTAGTACGGGCTGCAAGATCTATCTCGTCAAAAAAGAAAAAAAGAGGACGATACGCCTTAATATTAACAAAACACTAAGAGATATCGCGACATCACTATAATACCCCTGCAAAACATCAAAACATAATTTATTAGCATAGTATTTTATGTTTTTTTTTTTGTTTAGGTTTCTTATTTTTTTAATTTTACCCCTTATCAATCAATTTTTTAAATATTTATCTTTTAATATTAAAATATTTTATAAATTATACTTTGTTATATTTTATTTTTTTTATTTTTATTGGGTTTATATCAGACTCTTTAATTTAGTTTTCTCTTTAACAAAACATTAAAATGGTATGGTTTTTCTCTTAAACAAAACACTAAAGGATATGGTTAAATTTCTACATCCACACCCATGAAACACTATTTATTAGAATAGTGATGTATTTTTTTAATTTTATTTTTTAACAATCTAATTTTTTTATTTTATTTTTATTCTTTGATATTAGGTTGTTTAGAAATTGAGTTTTGTATTTTTTTTAATTTTTTTATGTTGAGTTATATATCGATCTCATGAATTAAATTTTTTTTTCTTGATTTCAACCTCCAATATTATACACGTTGTAATTGAAGCTTTGCATTTTTCTTTTTTTATTTCTATGAATTTATCCTCATCTTAGGCTCATGTCACAACATTTTCAAGTTGACTCAAATTTTTTTATCGTTTTTTTAATTGATTTTTTTTATTTCATCATTCATTAGGTTAGTTGAGAATGATTGTGTTATTTAAAAAAAATTATGAGGTTATCCCGATCTCATGACTCATGTTGCAGGTTTGACAAGTTAACTCAGGTTGACTCTGTTCATTTTTTTATCCTTTTTTAATTGAATATTTTTTTTTCAATTTCACCCTCCATCAACTCAATCTTATTCTTTTTTATTTATGATGTTTTTTAATTTTATTATTTAATATTACGTTGTTTGGAAATTGAACTTCATGATCTTTTTTTAACTTGCTTTATGTAGAGTTACTTCGATCTCATTGATTTAGAATTATTTTTTAAAATTTCAATCTTTAACATTTAATATGTTGGAAATAAAGCTTCATAATTTTTTTTTCAACTTGTTTTATGTAGAGTTATCTCAGTCTCATAAATTTAAATTAATCTAAAAACAATTTAATATGTCATCGTCTCAATATTTAAAAAACAAATATCAATATCATTCTATGCATTACATTTTAAGCTCATAATTATTTTTTTATATTAAAAACCACATTAGATGTTGGTATTTGGGTCTTATGATTCAGTTAGTTGTCATTTTTTTACATTAAAAAAGGATTGATACCTGCAGGACAACACAGTTCAATGATAAGGTTATATACCAAACCATGCGAGGATGCTCATTCCCATGTACCAAATCAGCTAACATACGCTCCCATTTCATGTGAGAATGCACATTGTCACGCAACACTGGGATAGTAATATCTAATCGTAGCTCGGCCAGTTCGTTCATTCTTCAATTTTGATCTATGAACTGCTAGCTCAAACCTCAAAATATGCTGATAACTGGTAAGATAAAGTAGATTACCTTTATCCGAGGATTCTTATATTCTCCGTGCTGCTCATCGCGGATCAAATATACTGTTTTTGCCTGGAAGGTTCATGCATAATAAAGCAAGGATTGGACTCGTTCCAAGTCAACAGGAAAAGCGTTAAGTCAGAAGGAAAACATCCAGCAGAGGTATAAAAGTTATTGACTCGCATGTTGCTCTATTATAACCTTTGAAATGGAGTCAACAATTGGTATTTAACGGCTACTTATTTGCTAATAAACTATAGACTTCTTTATACCCAAGCGTTTTTTTGCAGTGGGCCGATCCTTGCCTTCAATTAACCGATAATAATTAAGAAGTTTGGCAGTCGATAAGTTTGGAAGTGCATTCAGTGCAAAGAACTTTTATCAGCCTCCCAGTCTCTGTATAGATGGTTGGTTTCTTTTTGACTGGACAAAAAAAGTTAACCCAATCACTGTTCAAGATATATAGCTGGTGTGAGAGTAAGCAGGATTATTTTTTTCTTTTTTATGATGAAAAAAACCCTATCCACTCCATATGGTGTTTCAGGATTTCAGCAATCTAGATACAAGAAACAGAAAATCCTGAGTTTTAATTTCTTTTGTCTGTTTGGGTGAAGGACAGGACAGTTTTATGATAGGACCATCGATCAGTACACATGGAACACGGATATTTGGATAAAAGGAATGGCATAAGCAATTAAGCATTGTTGTTTAACCAACATTAGAGTCCTTTTTTTTCAGTATTAAAAATGAGAGGTACTGTTAATCTTTTTATCACCTTGGCATCAAGATATTTTTCCATATGACCTTCCCTACAGTATCTTCACTGTAATAGAGTTTAATTATCAAGTTCAAACCATGGACGAAGAAAGGCATGAAAAGAAAATATTAGCTAGTAATTTGTGACGCGTAAAGCTTCATGAGTTATAAATTTATTTGGGTTAATTTAAGTCAATTAAAAATAATTTTTTTAAAAAATAAATTCTAAACAATATCATATAAAAAAAAAAAAGAGTTTTGATAGGGTTGATGATATAACTCCATATTATTATTATTTTTTTACACCCAACTGGCTAGAGGCAAGTCGGCTATGTGACAAATTGAGGAACTGGACCATCTGGAGAAGTCAGCCGACTGGCACAAGCAAAAACTGTAAACGTGAGCTCACACGAAGATAAAAAAAATAAATAAAAACCCCCAACCTCAACAACAATATCTACCGACGCCCCACCCCTCAAAAAAAAAAATAAAAAAAAAATAAACATCTTCATTACCCTCCAAAATAAATAACTCAAAGCCACGACCAAACACTCACGCGTCTACGTGTACGTTTCTACTACCACTCTATTTCCTTGTCTTAAAATCACAATAAAACACACCAAAATTTACCCCCCAGAAAACACATATCACAGGAAATCTTCCTCACTTTCTCTCCTCTCTTACTTACATTCTTACACGGCTCGTCTCTCTCTCTCTCTCTCTCTGCCTTATCGTTTTTGTTCTCTGAAGAATAATGGGACCGATCGTTCTGACCCAGTTGGCCACGGGTCTTAGTGTGCTAGCCGGGGCTGTTCTGGTCAAATCGGTTATGGACCAGAAGCCCATGGCCGGCCCGTTGTGCCCGTCTTGCAACGGGACGGGTCGGGTCGCTTGTCTTTGTTCCCGTTGGTCCGATGGAGATGCTGGTTGCCGGGCTTGTTCCGGTTCGGGTCGCATGGCGTGTAGTAGCTGCGGAGGGACTGGTACCGGTCGGCCTATTCCGGTTCAAATCTCTATGCGGTCACCGAACCGTCCTCCATCTTGACCTGCTCGAGTATTTATTTCGGGTCTGTTATTGTAGCTAGTATTAATTAATTGTCTCTCTTCTTATATTTTTATGTAAACTTCTTTTCCTTTTTGAATCTTTTCCAGTTTGGAAAATTTTTAATTTGTAATATAATATAAGTTGAAGGGACACTTGAATGGAGGAAGGGAGATCAGATGGAACTTGGAAGGTGAGCAGTTTGTAACTCTTGTAATGACAATATTTAATATATTGAGTACTGAGATTCTTATAAAAAAATGATAATGGATAAGTTTATACTCGTTGAATTCTTCTTTGCCTATGATGTTAATTTCCAATCAGTAATAGCTAGTTTGAGAGATTTTTTTGCATGTGTTCTCTCTTTAAACGAGTTTAAGAAAATCTTACTTGTGTGTGGATTTTGATTTAATTCGAGAATTTAATATATTTCAAGCGGATAGGCATGTCATAATTTATCATATTCACTGACTGATTATGTATGTCTTGGAGTGCATTTTGCTTTCTTTCAGATCATTGGAAGGTGTTTGCTTTCCATGGGCTATGGCGGTGAGATTAGAAAAACAGCTTGCCAAATTATTATAAAGTTAATATAACACCATTTTTGGAACTTTATTAGATAGTTTAATCGTTTTTTTATGAACTGGATGGACTGTTTCGGCTAATTTGGAGCTGCTTAATGAAAACTAATTTTCAATTTAAAATTACTTTTAAAATTATTTTTTGTTTGGAAATTAATTAAAATATGTATTTTTTTAAAATTATTTTTAGCATAGTACATTAAAACAATTTAAAAATATTAAAAAATAATTTATTTAAAAAAAAAAAACGATTCTATATGTACGGCATGGATGGAGGCTGTGTACTCCAATCATGCTGGCAGCAGTATTTTCTTCAAGATAGGGTAGAAGCTGCTGGGCTAGAATGATCATTCTTGGCAAAACATGGAAAGTATTTTATGGGCCCTTCTCCTTGAACACTATTTACATTACGGATATTCTTGGGCTCTCATTAAGTTGATAGATTCATGATTTTGATATAAAAAAAATTATCGGTAAAAGATATTTTTAAATCAATAAGATTAAATCTTCTCCGCTAACAATTAAAACGCATTTCTCACAATTTAGTATGTTAAAAAAATTAATAAATTTTATATCTAGATGTTGGTCTAAAAGTTTGAACCTGAATAAGGTTAATCACTTAAGAGTTAAATTTTTTTTGTTAATAGTGAAAAATCAAATTATATGTAATATCTTTTTTCTATTGCCCAGGGTAATTTATTCGTGAAAGCAGAGGTTAAAAAGTGGCCTGTTCTTCTTATTGAAAAATTACATATAATAAGAGCAGTTATTGTTTTGTAAAGTTCTTTATTTTTATTTTTATTTTTATCACTACTGCTACTACTATATACATATCACAAAAAGAATGTTACATTACTTGATCATGGAAATTAAATTTATCATAAAATTTAGTTAATATTTATATAAAAAAATGTTGCATTACTTGATCATGAAAATTAAATTTATCATATTAAATTTATCATAAAATTTAGATAATATTTAAATAAAAAAATCCTTGAGATCTTAATATTAATTATTATTTGGAATTGGAGAATTCATAGTGCTAAATCTGTCAAGATATTTCTCACTGTATAATAATTAAAAAAAAAGTTGATCCTGCTTATTTAAAGTATAAAAGGTATTTATCATGGTTTGATTATAGTTGGCAGACATAATTCGTTCTGGTAGATTAACCT
>Ga0325405_1000844_pt1 | contig 30123 bp, 24 predicted proteins | sample PopdelMetagenome_21_FD_205663 | JGI IMG/M metagenome (GOLD analysis project Ga0325405, IMG submission 205663) | Populus deltoides microbial communities from Bellville, Georgia, United States - Xylem-Control-R2 | ecosystem: Host-associated > Plants > Phyllosphere > Stem > Wood/Secondary xylem... | reverse complement strand
TATTATTTTAATATATTTTCAAAGAAAAAACATTTTAAATAGTAATTCTTGACATAATTTTAAAAAATTCGAAAAAAAAATGATGGCTTATAAATAAAAGAAAAAAAAAAAAAAACCTGTGATGTGGGCACGGGGGGACAATATACGATATAGGTGGGTGAGAATGAGATAGGTGGAGCTTTCACCGCACACCATCTCAGAAGTCTGTGGCCGTGAATAAATTGCTGAATCAAATTTCTTGACTATTTTTGGGCTCAGTGAGGACTCAAGATAACTAACTCATCGGCCCTTTTTGGGGCTTTACTTGTGGGTCCACCTAAACGATTCCGTGTCGCCCCCCACTCCCCCAGCTTCTCGAACTTTCACGGACCCATCCTCTCCTGGCCTCCCTCCCATTTTTATTTTTTCATAACTCGGACGCTGTTCGTTTCTTCAAATGGAACCAAGTTTTTTTCTTCCTTTCAACATAACCTGAAGAGATACTGACACGTGTGAGCAATACACACGCGCGCGCGCGCGATCAAAACCAGGAAGTAAGAGAAACCAAGCAAGAAAGTGTAGTGCTGTAAAATGGAGTTTTTGAGAGGGACAAATATCAATATACTCCTCGACGACTCTCTCCCTCTCTTTCTTTCCCAGAATCCGTAGACTGTAGAGTAGTACTGCAGTGTCTTTAATTTCATTTCATCTCCAGGATTTTGACTTGTTCTTCAAAGCGGGCGAAACCGCGATTTAATTAATACATAAAAAAATCTAATATCAGCTAAATTTATATTATAGTTTTAATCCATGATATTTAATTAAATATTAAATTTCTTGACCGCAAGATAAATTAAATATCACGAAATCTAGAAGTACGCTATTTTGCCCTGTGCAGCAGTGTTATTTCAGTATTTCTTTTTATACTGCATTGTCTGGGTTGTGAAGTTAGTACTTTGAAATGACTGCAAATTAACGGCGACATGACGTGGATTCATCCTTTTCAGATTTGACACTGTCTTCCCGACCAGCCAGTGCTACAATGCCACGTTTTTAATTCTCTTTATCGCACCATTTTCATTTATTTTGTACTATTTTCTCAATTTTTCTTCAACTCCAGAAATATTTTTTTTTACCACTTTGCTGTTCTTAAAAGGAACTCTTGGCTTTCCGACCAGCAGGTCTCAAGTAGCCATCCAAGTCTGTAATAAAGAAATCTCAGTAGCATTTATTTCCAAAGCAAGAATGCTCCATCTCATAATTGTTTGGCTGTGACATCAAATCCAATCTAATACAGTTACCTGTCATGTCATGGCTAGGATTTGATCAATAACATCTCGACACCTAGGCGTCGTCCACTGAGACCTTATCAGTAGTTCTGGTCTTCGGAGGTCATGATGATGGCTAACACATCAATCAAGTCCAGGATGCGCAATGCTTGATGTAGTGCGTGAACAGAGAAGGCACCCTTCCTCATACTCGGTCTTCCTTGCGTGGTTGGATTGCGGTAATGATTAAGTTTAAAGTATTTTTTAAAAATATATATTACAATATTATTTTTTAAAAATTATTTTTAATACCAATATACTAAAATAATTTAAAAATTTATAAAATATTTTTTAATAATATTTTAAAAACAATTAAGCTGCATTCCAGCAATTATATTTAAAGTATTTTTTATTTGAAAATATATTAAAGTAAATTTTTTTTTTTTAAGTTTTTTTTAATATAATTACATTAAAATAAATAAATAAAAATTTTAAACGCGTTGATAAATACAACTTGCCCATACCCATCACGTTTCCCGCTTCTTGATGCAAAAATTACCACTTTCAATACCCAATTTGAGCTCCTAATTGGATGCCGGAAATTAACTATACTATATAAAAAAACATAACTTTATTGTATCTCGTGTACACATTAAATACGATTACTCTGGACGATGTATACTATAATGTTTGCATGGCACTACCCACTAGTTAGCATTTTGATTCTTTTTTGGCTTTATCTTCTCTTTAGAATTTTATTTCAAATAATATTTTATAAAAATCTGATTTTTTTATTAAAATTTTTTTTTTATATTTTTATATTTTAAAATTATCTTGACTTGTTGATGTTAAAGATAATTTTTAAAACAAAAACAATATTTTTAAATAAAAAATCATTTAAAAAATAACGGTTAATATACTTATAAAACGCTCTCAATAAACATTATGGATAATGTTTGAATAAAAGGACCCGTAATGGGATTGTACTTGGAGTCCTTGTGATAATGTTTCGAGGGGGAAAGGAGAGGGTTTAAAATGATAGCTCATGGCTGGTGATGAATTGAGGGATAATATCGGCCGCCTTTTTTTTTTCAAATAATATCGGCCCCCCCTTTTTTTTCAAATAATATCGGCCCCCTTTAGACAGCAGAAACATAGAATACCGCTAACTCTACTGTTCAATCAAACAGTCAACAAGACAGGGATCATGTATGATCGTGGAGCCCACGTGCCACGAACCCCAAGCAGGCCCGTGGTGTCTACAGCGAACGTGCTACACACGGCGTGAAATAGAGCGTGTGGAAATCCAGTCACTACCAACAGCAGCGGAACAGATCACAAACATGAACAGCTCAGCTCTTAGAAGTATACTCTTACCACGCGCTGAAATGCATCTTGTTAATTAGAGTGAGTTACAAATTAATATTTTAAGTTTTGTAAAAAGAATTTAATATCTTTATAGTTTTTAAAATAACTAACTATTCTCTATTTTCTTAATCTACTAATAAATTAATACTTTTAACTCATTTTACTTTTCCAGTTTATTTTTTTTAAAAAATAAAAAATAGAGAATATGAAAAGATTGACTAGAAAAAAATATTTTTAAAGTAAAAAAATTCAATTATCAATAAATTAAATAATTACATTTAAAACTAAAAAATATTTAATTTATTTTAAAAACTAAATGGACTGGTATGTAATTCATAATAATAATTATGAGATCATCCTTTCAAGTTTGTACTCGTGTGCATATTGTCGATCCTTCCACCTTAATCGTTTTCCTTTTCGACTTTAAAAGGAAAAAAACGTGTCAGCCAGACAGAGAGAGTACCAAAAGTAAACATAAACTAGAGACTTGTATGCGTAACAGAAGGCAGGCAAAGCAAGCGACGAATATCACTCCATTTTCCGTTCGTCTTCATCGTCTCCAGTTTCATAGACTCATAAACAAGTCCTGTTGTATGCTCTCATCCCCTCTCCTCTCCTCTTCACCATTTAAATCTCCCTCTCCAATCTGTTTGTCATTGACTGTTTAACTTAATAATCTTAATCTCATGAAATATTGACAAGTGGTGATGAGATGGAGAAAGGAGAAATGATAGAAAGTAGAGATTGAAAGGTGAAAGGACAGTGACAATAATAAAGAAAGAACCAAAACTGATTCTAAAAAACGAAAATGCGAATGCTTTGTGATGTGTGTGAAAGCGCAGCTGCGATTCTTTTCTGTGCTGCTGATGAAGCCGCGCTTTGCCGCTCCTGCGACGAGAAGGTAAATCAATCACTTTCTCCTTTTTCCATTTTTTTCTGTTAATTGTGTTTATTTCTCTGATTGAGAATTATATTAACTGTATTGTTTAAGTGAACAATTTAAGCGCTAAGGTAATAATATAGCTCTGTATGTGATAAATCGAGACGGGCTTCATTGGATTTGTAAAAAAAATATTTCTTTTCTTTTCTTTTTTTGATATTGGAAGTGTGAAAATTGTTATTTCCTTGTTAAGCCTATAAAGTGACGATCTTTTATTGTGAAATATCAAGCTTGATAGTTTTTTTGATGATGGTTCAAATATTGGTCTTCTTAAGTAAGCATGATCGAATTTGTCATGTTTAAGCTAATGGGTTTCTGTTTTTTGTGCTGGGATTGCAGGTTCATATGTGTAACAAGCTAGCTAGTCGGCATGTACGAGTAGGACTTGCAGATCCTAGTGATGTTCCACGGTGTGACATATGTGAAAAGGCTCCAGGTATGCAGGCCTGTCTTTGCTGACATTTTTGGGTTTTTTTTTTTTTTTTTCACGGGACATGAATTTTGAAGTTTTTTGAAGGATTTTTTTTCCCTTGGCTTGAAATGTATATGTAGCTTTCTTTTACTGCGAGATAGATGGCAGTTCGCTCTGCTTGCAATGTGATATGATAGTGCATGTTGGTGGTAAAAGAACCCATGGGAGATATCTCCTATTGAGGCAGAGAGTTGAGGTTTGTCACTCGGGATTGAAGTGTTTTGAGTTTTGTATCAAATATGTAAGAAGCTTTCTGAATTAACATGCCTTGTTTGATTGTCTTATTTAGTTTCCAGGGGATAAACCTGGCTGTACAGAGGAACAAGGACAGCAACCGCTTGATGATAATGAAACAAGAAGGGACCAAAATCAGCCGCCTAAGCTCACAGCTAGAGAAAATCAACAGAACCACAGGGCCTCTCCAGTTCCAATGGTAGAGAATAACACTGATAGTGACGGGAAAATGGACAACAAATTGATTGATCTTAATGCCAGGCCTCAGCGGGTACATGGGAAAAATCCAACTAACCAGGTATTGACTATTTCCAACACTAATCATGCTTTCTATTTACAGGTTGATATTTCTTTGAACCACGTGCACATGCATTGCAATTTTTTATGCTTTAATTTTAACCTCAACAAAATTGTGTCCGTCTTCTGTTTAGGAAAATCATGAATCCTCTAGTTTGGCTCCTTTTGGATTCTTTAAAGGGGAGCCACAAAAGTAAGCAAGGTATGATCTGCATTTAGTAAGCCTAACTCATGTGTTTTCTTTTCTCCATTTATTGTTTCATAAAGTTGACATTATGGATGGTTGTGCGGGAAGCTTGAAGTTTCCATTGAAGTCGATTTTCTTAAACCAGCTCTTGGATGACTTCTACATGCAAGTACGCATAGGACTCTAAATTCCGCTGCTTGTAAGATGGTGAATGTGAATGTAATCTTCTTTTATTCAAACTGTGGTTTAGATATGTAGCTATATGGATCTGAAATGAAGATAAACAAATATTGTTATGGCCTTTTACCGTGTTCCATGTTTGTAAGGGCATAACAAACTGTGGTTTAAATATGTAGCTATATGGATTCTCAAAAGAACAAAAAGGGTGCATCTGTTATTGAGATGGAGCCTAGCTGAAATTTACTTTAATGTTTTGGTTTTCAAATTTTCGCCTTAGCTGCTAACTACGAGATACCATTTGAGGGCATGTCAATCCTAATGTACACAAAGCGGCTATTTATGCAAATCCACAGCTATTTGAGGGGGCAGTCTTCGTGTTGCATGATCAACTGTTTGAAATAGCAGGTGAAAACAGTGGAACGAAGAGGTTAAGGTAGCTGTTCCATTAGCCATCTATCACGTTTGCCATCAGGCTCCATCTTTGTTTGTGACCAATTGTAATCGGGAGGATAACATAGAAGCTCTAAATCTTTGAAAAAGAACAGCTTCGCCCAAAAATGGCTTCTCATACTGGGCAGATAAGTTAGCTGCTTTGCTGATAACCATATATTATGTCAGGTTTCAGAAGGATGCTTGTAATTGAACAGGAAAATTCTCTAGTGGGCACAGTTGTGATGTTTTAATGGCCGTTTGTGAAGTCAAAAATTAGTGCTCCTCATGCCACACATTATTAAAGGATTAATAGCATTTTACTGGCTATTAATGGACGTGCCAGCATTTCACATTTTCAATGATGGAGTGGACATGTATTTTTGGTTGCTGGCTCACGTTGATACGCTCAGACATACTGAGTATGGCCATGTAGTTTGGCCTTGTTGACTTGCAGATTGGTCAATGCAGTGGGTGGCTGGTACTTATTTGCTGATCACAGTTACGGGTATTGCGGGCAGAACTTGGAAATCATGGAATTTTCATGTTTCTTTTACCCTTGTGTGCATTTGTTTATAGTGAGGATAGGTCTGATTTAAGTGGTTACTTTGCAAATGTCTGTCATTCACTTGTCTCAGTTTCTGGATATCCCCAACTTACAGAACAAGTGTTGTTCTATTTGTCCTAATAAACATCGGCATACATTCGTTGCCTTGTGTTTTTTTTTTTTGTCAGATTAAGGTGCTGCAAATGCTAGGTAGTCTATCTATTGTTTAGCAGGAACGGTTGACAGATGCTTATAAGCCTTTGGAGACTGGACTGGCGTGCCTTTACATTGTTTGCCAGGTTCTGTAAATTATGGCATATAGAAGTTGCAGTTGAAACCCAGAGGGACCGTATATTCTTATTTGTGGAATAGCAGAACGCTACCTGATATGAGACCCAAGGCAGATGGACTATTGCATTTGCCAGGTTCTGTAAATTATGGCATATAGAAGTTGCAGTTGAAACCCAGAGGGACCGTATATTCTTATTTGTGGAATAGCAGAACGCTACCTGATATGAGACCCAAGGCAGATGGACTATTGCATTATCAAGGCCTTTATTTTTCCATTTGATTTTCAAGATGATTTGATCCAAGTGATTGCAAGCCAAATCCTTTGAAGTGATCACAAGTAAGACAGATGGATTATGCTAGTTTTGAAGGGAGCTTAAGCAGGCTGTCAGTCTAGAGAGGCTATAGAAGTGTAGGGAAATGGTGTTTAGCCATTTCAACTATAATTAAAAATTTCAACTATAATTGTTTCTTTGAAAAAAAATGACCGTTAAATATCCTTCAATGATTTTGAAAAAGAAAAAAATGTCATCAAAACATATTTCAAATATAATTTGGACTCGGGGCAATGAGTTGCAGGGATAAAAAATAATAAATTCTATCAACTTTACCAAAAACCTGATGTCTCGTCTTCAAAGTCTTATCTCCTAGTGCCCAGTCTCCATAATTTCATTCTCTCATGTCCAGTATCCCAAGCTGCTATGTTCCTGTTGGATTTTGGTGGGGCAGTTCCAAATTCTTTTTCATTTTTCTTTTCTTTTTCGCGGTTTTTGTCACGGCTCAAATCAGCTGAGAAGGGAAAGGGAACTATTGCAGGAGATGGAGATGACAGATGGAAGACTTGAAGATTTAAAACAGAGAAGAACGTTGTATGAAACGCTACGTTTCATTTATCCTCCAATGCACACCGTTTCAATCAATTACTCCCCTTGCTCTACGCTGCGTTTTGATTTAGCCAAGGTCTCTCTATCTTTCAGAAAAGGGTGTTGTATTTAACCTGATGCTGTATCATAATGAATATTATGATGATGATGAAAGAATTACGAGGAGGTTTGCTCATCACACCTCTAGTCCTTCCAGAATCTCTCTGCTAACTAGTTAGCCTGTTTGTATGACAGCTCCTCCTAGTTTGGAACGTTAATGCATCAAACTGAAGCATATTAAATATTAAAATAAACACATAGTTTAGCGGGCCGAAATCTGTTGGGCTCCCTGGATGAAACAACCTTAAGGATACTGTGGCTTACCGTAACAGAAACTACCTTTTTATCTGCCGCATAGACCTGTTTTCACGCGTTGAAACCCAAAATAAATAAATTAATCCCTCACTTTATAAGTTAAAAGTAACAAACTATGTTTAAGATGCGTGCATCTTCAAAGACTGCAGGGACAAGGAGGGATGCACTTCCACTCTAACTGAAGACCTGTTCTAAAATTACGAGCTTGAAAGACAAAATGGGTTGAAAAGGTGCCTGGCCTTCTTGTTTAGAGGCAGAAGATTTTGAGATTCTGTAGAAATTGTTTTTTAAAATATTTTTTATTTAAAAATATATTAAAATAATAATATTTTTTTATTTTTAATATCCATATATCAAAACAATAAAAAAAACATTAAAAAAAATAATTTGAAGAAACAAAAAAATTAAAAAAAACCCGTAAAGCTAAACGGTATCTTTGTCATCTGTTGTAGTCTGAAGGCGTCACAATTGTTGTAACTCACAAATTACAGTGCCTCGGAATTGGTGAAGAATGCTATACTCAAGGTTATCATGAGGTGGCGGGAGGGGGGGGGGGGGATCATTGAATTTTAATTTATGCGTATTATCACAAAAATCACATTTGTGCAAGTTTAGCTAGTATGACCATGTCTAATATCTTAACATCAAGAGTGTCCTCCAACTTTACAATTCCATCAGTGCCATCTACACCGATTAACTTGCCAGTAACACCACGATGTGCACCACCCAAGATCTTGATCTTGTCTGATTTCCTAGGCACTACTATCTCAATTTCACTAGGAAGAGCAGTTATTGTCTCGCCGTTACCATTAGCCCCAAGGGCTATTTTACAAGAGCCATCCTGGTCCCAAGAACACCAGCATTAGTATAGCAGCTGCATGAATCAATTCAGACACAAATTCTACTCTGTTCCCTCTTCCCTCTTACTAATGACAATTCTACTTTGTATTCCTTCCATATAAACTGGTGCAACTTCATCAAAAAAATAATTAAGGAACTTGCTGTGGATTTCAAGCATCTAATTAATAGTTATCAGCAGAGAGATGCAATGAAAACTTTTCCCAAATTGCTTTGGAAAGACATACCTGAAGCACCTCCCTGATGACACCAACAGTCGGTTCATCTGTGGTCCTGTGTACGTTCACCAATATGTCGGGTATGAACCATGGTCCTTCACCATCTCCACCTGTAACGAATGAATTTCAACTTCCTTAATTGCTAAAAGAATGTTCATGAATTTTTAATACCACGCCTGGATATTGTAAAGATCACAATAGGCATGACAGCACAAAGATTTTGTAGAAAGCTGATCAAACTCCATGCATCTTATCTATTTAAATGTTCTGCCCATTCAGAGAAGCTTCACCATGAAGATTAAATTCTAACTTCTAAACCAAACCACTGAAAAACAGAAGGAACAGAAAAGAAAATTCATGAAGCACCAATTCATTTTCTGGAATTGAAAAGGGGCAAACAATATTTGTACTCCTGAAATATCTATTTCATGAAGAAAACAGAATTAATTTTCTTCTTTTAATATCTCCCAGCCTCACCATACAAATACTCGAATCAATGTGAAAACTGGATTTACATAATCACATGACACATACAAACCAAAAACTGAACCATGAAAAAGGACATACTAGATATATTTTATTTTATATAAACTAATAAATATCAGCAGGTCCAACACATTAAGTATGACTAACGGCAAAATAAGAAAGTGCAGAACAAACCTATAACAGGAGACATCATATCAAGACCATTAGTTCCAGGTGTCATTAGTTGCCCTCCAGGAGTGCCAGGGAGGTAGGATGCTGAGCCAGGTGTCATAGGCTGGCCGCCAGGAGTTGATGGCAGGTATGGGCTTGGAGCATTGGCTATAAGAGGTGCACAAAGTTAGCTACAGAATCAAATAAACGCTGAAAGTATCATGTGAAACTGAAAGAGAAACTACCATAGGCAGAACTGCTATCTCTTGGTGTTCCAGCCTCACTATAATTACCACCAGGAGTGCTGGCCCAGCCTGAACCAGGCGTTGGAGCTTCATATGTTCCAGAGGGAGGGCTTCCTGGCTGGAAAAAGAACAATTTCTTTATTAGAACATAGAATAACTTGTACTATTTATAGGGTCAAAGTATACAAGTTCTTCACCTGATACTGCGGACTGGTTCCCCAAGACCCAGGATTCCCATCTTCCCAATTATCCCTGCATTTTTGTGGATACAGTTCCAATGACCATCTATCAGTTACAATGCATAAAAGTGACATAGTCAAAAGTTCATTATATTTGTCAGATGATACTTTCATTAAACTTATGTCAGAGTGTCAAAATACAGGAAATGCAGGACACTTTTCATTTTAGTATCAGATATACCAGAAAACAGGATTATGCAATGCGAAACATATGTTCTAATTTGGCAATGTTGGTTATGAAAAATTGAAAAGAACAGATTGGTGGGCCGAGGAAAAAAAGGAGAGATTAGACCAAACCACAAAGCAAGATAAATATTGATCCTTAAGCACTACTAAAATCTGCTTAATTTCATCATACTAAAGTTATCCATCATGACAGAAAAATCACAAATTGGAATAAAACTATGTAAAACGATGTAGTAGGCCTCCAAAAGTTTTAAATTAAGCAAAAGAAAATAACTTGTTAATAACTAAAGCAAGAGTGTTAATTTAAAGACAACAAAAGGAAAAGAATTGTCTAATTCTAAAAAGCAAAATGGGACAGATGAATGACATAGAAATAATTTTATGGGATATGGTTATAATTCATGATCAATCTGTTGAGATAATAGGCCCGCATAGATGGGGAAGTAACTATTAAAGATGCAAAGAAATTATTGCAAACGGGTTAGTAACTTTTAGAGATGCAGTGTTAAATTGTGCCTCTTATTTCTAGTTTGTCCTTGAATCGTTATTTTGACTATTTAGGTGAAACAACACTATTAAGACCAATTCATTAAGGATTAAGGAACCAAGATAACTTTCTATATTAGTACATGACTATTGATACAACTACTACACATTCCTCTAGGCATGTGCAAATTTTAAATTGATATTTGTGCAAAATAGGAAAAACTGCTGAATCTTCAAATCCAACCCATTCACTGTTTCTGCTGCAACTGCCATTTTACCAGTTTCTCTCTCCATTTTATTTCCTATGAAGTTGTGTCCACCAATTGAAGGTCATATTTTAGACAGATTGTAGTTAAGCAAAACAGTATCATCAGCAGTTCTAATAAGCAAGTAAATATGCCCGTGACAGGGGATGGCTAAAACTAAATGAAACCAAAAATTCTTAAAAGTGATACTATCAATCAAAATATTCAACAGAGAGGATTCAGGATAGATATCTAAATAGGAAAAGCATTAGTATTAACAAAATTCATGGTCAAACCTTGGAGGACTCATTGGTGCATAAGGATTCCAGGCCCGATCACGCATAGGTGTCCTCATGCCATCATGAATAGGTGTCGCTGCAAACATGAGATATACATAAGTATATATAACAATCACTTCTATACCAAAATGATGATTGATCAAAGTATCCAAATCTAAATATACCAGAGTAGCGATCAATTAAAGCATCCAATATCTAAATAGACTCGCATACAAAGAACAAACCTCCAGCATCTCTCATTGGTGTCATGTATGGACGCAATGGAGTCCGAGAAGGATGCATTGGGGTTTCACTTCCCATACCATATCGAGGTGTATCGCTGGTAAAACATGTGAAAAATAGTTAATCAGAAAGATAGAATCATAAAACCAGTTCAAACAATTTTCGGTGTGTATTTACCGGTATGGAGTTGAAACAACCACATTATCTGAGATGTGGCTCCGATCAACTGCACTTGAAACAGCATTCATTTTCCATAAAACAAACACGAATACAAGGGGCTAGCTTTTCATTGTATGTAGATAGGTGAAGACTTGCCTGTAACAACTTTCATTTGCGATTCCAGTTCAACTCTAACAAGTTGACCTTTGATATCTACAACACGCCCACGGTAACCCTTGAAAGGACCCTGTCGTACCTTTATTGTGGTACCAACCAAAGCATCATGACCTCCCCGTCCACCTCTATTTCTTCCTCCAGCTGCAGAATTCAATTAGCAGTTAATATTAGAACTCGACTTGAGAAAAACATGGCACCATTGTAACAAAAATGTCCTTTCCTTTCTTGGGTAAATAACAATTAAGGAAGCCCAATTATGATAAAATTTATTTAAAGAAAAGAGTTGTCACTTTAAAAAACTTACACTCAAATGGAGGACCTCCTCTAGAAAATCTCTTTGGTGACGGGGGTACTCGGGGAGGAGTTTTAAAACTACTCAATCTTGAATAGGAATCACCCTGAAAATTTAATAATGAGTGAGAAAAGGGACAATTTGGTTTAAATTATTTCTGCTGATTTGATCTGAAACTGATATAGTCAGTTTTCACTTTAAAAATCATGTCCTGCTAACCTCAATAGGTTACTAACAAATAATGATTGTAAAATATTTAACAAAAATAAAATAAAATTAAGCAACATGATATATCTGGCAATAGCTTCTCTAAGTAATTAATCACAAAGATATAAAAACAAATCTGCTATAACAAAAGTGACAGTGACTATCAATCATCTTTTTAAGCTCCTATTCAGTTAGCAATGATCAGCAACTTTTGATAATTATGAACACCAATCCACTTCAAACCAAACACACCTGAAAAAAGCCTGGATAATTAGAATAAAAGCTGCATGCACAAAAAACTCAGCTAAAACAGAAATTTTATTCCTAAAATAAGACAGAAATGCTTACATTTCTATCTCCATTGGAACATGATCCTCCAACAACCACACAGGAATGGGATTTAGCACAAATAAACCCAGCATGCTCAAGGTGATGCCGATCATAGATGAACAGAACTCCTCTATATATGTGTTCTACAGGACCTTGTTTTCCCTAACAAGACAATAGGGGAGCTGTAACCAATGAACATGTGGTAGTAAGATCGATCATGCAGTGGCTGGGAATCTTACTTTGCAAGGACCATCAATGATCCTAACAACATCTTTCACAGATACAGTGTTCTTGTACCGATCTTGGACGTTGGTTTTCTTCTCAATTTTGCATTTTATCTCTCTCAGTCTAACAAGTGCAACATCAGGTCTCTCTGGAACTCCCTTGAGAACCTGGAGAAAAAGGACGGATCTTGAGCCAAACTAGGTGACAGCCAAACTAGGTGACAGGTAAACCTAGCAATGTAGGCAGTTCAGTGATGACTAACCTGAAAGGCTTCACTTTCTACACGAATAATTAAACCAAAGCTCATATTACTGCAATAAACACCAAAGAACAAATAAGGCCTCAAATGATAAGGACAAAAGGATAACATTTTTAAGCAAACAGGCTTACTCCAATAGCACAAGATCGTGAAGCTCATAGCCCCCAATGTTGGTAGCTCCTGTAGTTACCTCAGAACTTTCCACAACATCATCAGCAAATACACGGATCTGAAGACAACAGATATCGACATTGGCTCCACACATTAGTTTCCTTGTCAAGCAATAACTAAAGCAGAGAATTAATTTATGCAGCAAAAGCATCACTCACATGTTCCTTTGTTGTATCAGACAGAATAATGAGCACATGCTGCTCAACCTTAACAACCATGCCAGTTGCACCTTCATGTGTGCCTGAGACAACCTTCACGTGATTGCCAGGTTCAAAATACTTGCACAATTCCTTTTCATTTACTGCAAGTGTTTTCTGCCAATAAATAGTTTTGAATACCAATAAATGAAAGGATGAGACAATAGCAAATTCAACCTATTCTTAACAACATACAAAGACAAATGATTATTTTAAATTTACCAACAAATTCTTACCGGAAGACCCTTCATTTCAGGTCTAATATGTACATTTTCTTCATCAACTTTCTCAACCCATCCCTTTAGATTTTTCAGATCTCCCTTGACAACAATAACTGCATCACCCTTCATAAAATGGCCCTTCTTTCTGTTTGCAAACAAGGTTGACAAACTGGCAATATCACCATCTCCATTCTCTCCAGGTGTACGAAACTTCTCAAGCTCATCAAATGATGGCTTAATGTTCTGAGCACTAATTGACTTCATTGATACAGTTTTATACAAGAAACCATCTTTAAAAAGCATCCCGCCAATATTTTCAAAATAATCACCGGTCATTGGATCTCTTCTGCGTTCTACACGAATATGTAATTCCCTGAAAATTTACAGGGCCAACAAATAATCATATAATAAACAAAAAGATTCAGTACTATTGATATTTTAATGCAAAAGAAGCAATCGGTATTTACCTAGCTTCTTCAACATTCATAAAACGTGGAGGAGGTACAAATGCCTTCTTTTTTGGCGCTTCTCTGCCTTCCTGGGGAAAAAGGGGTAACAAAATCCATCTTCTATTATGAAAGTGCACTAACATAATTAAGTTTCACACTATCTCATGCATCGGCAAAGTAATATTGATGATAAAAAAGGGAATGCCTAGTGCATCTATATGAGGTCACCAATTTGATGAGACATGACCTTGAACAAGACAGTTTTCTCAGTCGAACATGTCTACTATCAACCAAACAAAGGGCAATAATGGAAGTGAAAACTTACCAGTTTGTTTGCAAGAGCCTGCAAGTCAATCCTTGGAATTAACTTTACTGTAACTCTCTGCCGGACATTATCTACATCTACAACCTTCAAAATAAGAGAACGAAAAATCAGCAAAGAAAAACTGAGAACAAGAAGGTGAATAGGAACAGAAGTTATAAAACATACTTTGGCAAGGTCCCCTTTGTAATTCCCAATCTTCATTCTGACCCAGGTGTCCCTTGAAAGATCAATTACTTTGCTTTCAACTGAAAGAACATCAGTCATTTCTTTGATTGGAACAAGCATGATTTTCTGCCCAAAAATATTGCGCAAGCCTTTACAAGCCTGAAGCAGAAGCAAATCAATAGATCACATATTCCATCCGTCACAGCTGTAAGCATGAAAACGCAAAAAGTTGAGTGGTTCAGTAATCACTGGAAAGCCCCAAAGCAGAAGGATACCTCTCTCACATGGGCTTCTTTGTCTGCTTCAATATATATATAGTTTTTAAGATGATCAAGAACAATAGCAGACCGAATTTGCAACTCCGATCCTTTATCAATGTATTTTTGCATTAAACAAACAGCCGTCTCCCGTTCACGGCCAATCTGATGAATATTAAAGAACAATTAAATAAGTACATGAATACATCTAGTACCACAAATAAGAAAAACACGCCCATTGACGAATGATAAACATACCGCACACTTAACCATCCATAATTTCGGATCCCGAACAGATGGCAAAAGAGCTTGTTGCTCCACTTCCGTAGTCTCTTCATCATATTCTGAGTGCATTGACTTTGCATATCTTGCTTGAATACTTCTCTCAAGTGCTTCAACATCTTCTTGATCCTCTTCTGCAGGCAGTAACGGCCTACGATGCATCCTTCTACCACTACCCTCATCAGGTAAATCAGCTCCGTGATCGTCAACTATAAAATCTGCATTTACAAAAGCACAATTAAGAGCATTGAATTCACCACCATTACTAAAAAAAAGGGCTTAAAATTTAAACAAACATACCGTCCTCGCCATCATCTTCATCCTCCTCGTCATCACTGGCAACTTGAGCAATATCATCAAAAAACTCTGAGCCACGCCGCTTCTTCCCCTTCTGTTTCCTACCACCACCTCCTCCTCCACCACCACCACCACCATAATCCTCATCCCCATCATCCTCATCTTCCTCCTCCTCCTCCTCCTCCTCCGCAATATCATCAAAGAAATCTGATCTCCGTCTCTTCTTAATCGACGCTCCTATATCTTCCTCTTCTTCACCCTCATAATATTCCTCCTCTTCTTCATCCATTACTTGCTCTTCCTGCTCCTCATACTCTTCATCTTCAAGGTCGTCGTCTTCGTCTCTTCGACGAGACATGGTTAATTGAATTGACGGCTATAGTTGTAATCTGATCCAATAAATCGAAGCCAGCAGGCAACAATTCATGCTAATTTCAAGAAAGAGAGAAAAAACAATAGGATCTATCTTGTACCTGCTGAAAGTGAGAGGATTAGGGATTTTAAGATTTTCTAAGCTCAGTTCGATCAATCGGGAAGCAAGATACAGACAGAGAGTGTGCTAACCCTAACAGAAACAAAGAAGAGAGGAAAACGTCGAGAATTTCAGTGAATTTTTTTTTTATCTGAAAGGAAAAACAATATATTGTTTGAAGTCGGATCCCCCGCCTATTAGAGTTTGAAGCCGTCTTATCCATCAATGTACGGGTTTAAAATTGGGTTATTTATAAATATATTAAAATAATATTTTTTTATTATTTTATAAAATTATTTTTAATATTAATATATTAAAATATAAAAAATTTAATTTTAACCAAAAAATTATTTTTAAAAAATATTATTCTGAATGTAATTCACACGTGAAGCAAGCATATGTATGGCCATATAAAAAAAAATTATTTTATATTTTTAAGAAAAAAAATTAATATTCTATGCCATGTATAAATTTAGGTAACCTATATTAACACCACCATACAATTCTATTTCTTCTAAATTATAAAATTTATAACATCAAAAATATTTTAAAACTTATTTCCTAGTTACAAGAGGAAAAATAAGGAAATTTCTCATTTTTAAACATAAGATTCATCAATTAGGAGATGCTGTGATGCGGAAAAATATTGATTAATAGAATCACCATAAGATTAATTAAACAATTTAAGAATTTATATAATTTTCTATTAATTCTTTTAAACAACTTATTATTTAGGGTTTTAATTCCAATTAATCCAATAAAAAATTTTCATAATTATTCATTTAACAAGGCATTAATTTCAAATTAGAAAATTGATTTTACTAATTATTTATTTTTATAGCATCAATCCTATCATCAAAAAACTGGTGTAACCAATAACTCATTTACAGGACACCAGTCTTATTATCAAAAAATTGGTCCAACGAATAACTCATTCACATGACACTTATTTTATCATCAGGAAACTGGTCTAACCAATATTTAGATAATAAATTTGTATAATAAAAATTCTAACATGTATTTTACAATAACCTTATTTCATGGCTAAACCCAAGCATATCGGTTTAAGCAGCTTGCCAGACCCTATATTTGATTGGATTATAATCATATTATGGATTTGAGCTCTTTCAAAACATAAAAAATATTGAGTAAAAAAGACTTCCTCATTAGTTTCACCCCAAGTCTTTTATGCATTTGATGCATAAGAACTTCAAAAGCCTCTTAAGAGACAATTGGTCAGGTTCATCTTATCTTCCCTTAAAAAGAGGTATTTAAAAAAAAACAGTTAGGGGGGGTTGAAATGATTTTCTTGAAAAGACCATTTGGTTACATGCAACTAATATAATAGGTGTTTATCCTTCCTAAGTTTATAATATGAGATCATATGTTTTTCATTCATTACGTGGAGTAGAAGGCGGTGATGTATATAAACCCTCTTCTTTTTTAATTTTACTTTTGCCAAAAATTTCCTTTGCATTCTATGTATCATAAGTCTTATATAGGATTAAGTTTCTTTGTGTTTTTTTGTAGAAGAAGAGTCATCTTCTAGGCAAACACATAACACACCTTATCTTTTTTTTTTTAAAATCATCTTAGGTTAAAAATGACTTCTAGAAAATGCAAAGAAATTTCATCTGCTGTGGGAGATTTCAATTTCAGGCCTGAAACTGGAAGTACTAGCCATGAATCTATAGCCATTAAAATAGGTCTTAGATTTAAAAATGGCATTACTTAACCCTCTTCTACTGGAAGAGGGAATGAGAATGTCCCCAAAGAGGTTTCAAACCTCAGGGGCTAATAGAAACTTGCTCGTATAGTCTGAGCAGCAAGATCTCTAAAGCGTGTGTGTAGACTACATATACTTTTATATATCTTTCTTAAAACATTAGTGTTTTCTTTTAAAGATAAGCATTTTAGTAGTGGAGTTGAGGTACATCTTTGATATAGTACATTTTCAATTATGTAATACCCTACTGCTCGCCTTGTTAGATGAATGCCTTGTTTTTATTGAGGGTAATTCTTTAACAAGTAGGTAATACATGATTAGGGTCCTCCAATCTTCCTCAATATTGATGGGAACAATCACAAACCTTTTTTTTACCTACACTTAATTTTTCTACAGCTTCAACCCAAACATCCACAAGGAGGTCTACAAGATTTAAACTTGTTAACTTAGACATAAAATCTGTCTGGTGGTTGTCTTCCCTTATAATACGAGTGATTAAAATACTTTTATCTCCAACTTTTAAATAAGGCTGAACCTTCTAAAGGTACTATTGCATGGTTGATTCTTTGGCTTTATATACTTATTGACATTGATTAACCACTGACCAAGAGTCACTATGAACTTTAAATGGGTATGCATTCAAAGGCCCTGCAAGGTGTAATCTTGCTAGAAGAGCTTCATACTTTAATACATTATTTATGGTTAGGAACTCAGAACAAACTCTATATTCCAATACTTGTTCTTAAAAACTGACAAGCATTATCCTAGCTTTACTTTCATTAATGTTGGAAGAGCTATTAACATATAATCCCCAGGTAGGGAAAATCAGAGGTTGTTTTACTAGAGCTTCTGGTTTGGCTGAGGAAGTTATGATCGAAAATACGAATTCATATGTATCCATAGGACCTTTAAAAAAGCATTCAATAATGAAGTCTACCAAGGCTTGACCTTTTATAGTTGGTCAGGGTCTATATTGAAGTCTAAACTCTCATAACTTAATAGTCATCTAATTAGACATCTAGACTTCTCTGGCTTATGAAGGATTTGCCACACACGTTGTGATGTAGGCGAAAGTTAAAAAAAGTAATTAAATGAGGAATGTAAAATATTTTAAATAGGTGAAAGAAACTACAAGTGTGAGCCTCAAATTCACAAGTTTATTCTCTTTAAAAATAATGATAATGAAGTCTTCCTCATAGAAGGTTTATAAACCTTTAAATAGTCCAGAAACCTTACTTCAACTAGAAAATAAAAATAAAAACCTGAAATTACAAAGGAAAAAGACATAAAATCCAAAATAAGTAAAAAATCTAAAAAAAGGAGGAAAAACACAAAAGCGGCCAAAATTGAGAGGCTTTGATGAGATTTTTTATATCTAAAAATCCAATGGTCCGTGTAGCAATGCAATGGATATTATAGAGAAAACGGTCTCTGTAAACTTTTGTAAATAATTGAACACAATCCAACAGACAAATCAAAAGTTATGAACCTTTTGAGCTGTTATTCGACTATAGTAATAAATTAGACATTATATTCCTTCATCCTCCTTTACCAAAACAAAGTTTACTGCTAAGTCAACCATCCCTAGGTAAAGAAAAAGGTTTTCACTCTCTCTTGGTTGAGACAGGATCTTGGGAGATGAAAGGTAAATTTTAAACTCTTTAAAAGCCTTCTGACAACTTGAAGTTAACTCAAAGTTGGTTATGTTTCTCAATGTCTTGAAAAATAGTAAAGTACGCCTCTCTAGATGAGCTATAAACTAATTAAGGGCAATTAATCTCTCTATAAGACAATTAATGAAACTTCTTTATTGACCAAGGACGAGTCATGTTTAAAATGGCTTGAACCTTTTCTGGATTAGGCTTGATTCTTTTGTTGCTTACTAGAAAACCCAAAAACTTTCCTCTTTTGATGGAAAAGACATACTTGAAAGGATTTAGTTTTATTAACATGTCATCAACATATCCCTCCATAACCCTTCTAAGTTAATTCTTGAAAATTTTTGTTATTAACCATCCATTAGTAAATAGCTCCAGCATTTTTAAACCCGAATGACATTGCTCTATAACAAAAATTTCCCTCTTCAGATATAAAAGTTGTTTTTTTCTTATCATTTAGGTGCATGAGGATTTGATAATAACCAAAATTGGCATTCAAAAAGCTCAAATATTTAAAACTTGCAGTGGAGTCAACTAAATGGTCAATCTTGGGAAGAGGATAACTATCATTTAGGCAAGTTTTATTCAAATCTGTGAAGTTCACACACATCTACTACTTACCGTTGCTTTTATTAACCATTACCATATTTGCTAACCAAATAGGGTACATCACTTCCACAACAAAAGCCAACATCTGGGAGCTTATCTACCTCTTGTGTTATTGATTTCTACCTTTCACCCTCGAAACACTTCTTTTTCTGGTGGACTGGATGAACAGTTATGTTATTTTTCAACTAATAAGTTGTAATTTTAGGACTGGTTCTTGGCATGTTAGAGGTTTTTATCGTAAAATTAAACCTTTAGATATAGATGAGCTCTGTCAGTGACTGTTATTGTGTTGGTGTCAAGGTTAAACTCACTTTCATGACGACTTAGTCATTTTCTCTTAAAAGAATATTCCTTCATTTTTTCATTAATTTTAGCTCTAACCTCCACTCTTTCTTTCAATAACTATTGTTGGTTCAATACTAGGGCTTTTTTTCCCTTCAGATAAGTAAATGCACATTGCCTTGAGGTTATTTGATTCTCCTTCACTATGGACACTCCTTTCAGAGTTAGAAATTTTAGTGTCAAGTACCTGGTGCTAATGACTGCATTAATCTAATGCAAAAGAGGTATACCTAAAATGACATTGTAGGCCTAGATCATGTCAATAACCATAAAGGTCTATTGGAGGAAGACTCATTTAGGAGGAGTGCTAATGGTGATTAAGAGTTTTAGGGCGCCCTTTCCTAGTACGCCTGAACCTTCTATCCCAATAAGAGGAGTTTTTATTGGGATCAGTCTTGTGTGGGGATATCCCCATCCGGGCTATTACTTTGTGGGAGATGATATTGATTGCATTGCCATTATCCACCAACACTCGATATACTCGATGGTTAGAAATGATTGTAAAGATGAACATGTCATTTCATATGGGAAAGTTATTCCCTCTCCATCTTCTAGGGTAAAGATGATGGGGCCATGCCATTGGTTTTGAAGGCGAGTAGTTGTAAGTACCTCTTTCCTATACTTTCTTTTTCTAGTGCTAGAATCACCTTCCATAGAGGTTCCACCTAAGATCATGTTCATTTCAGGTAGTGCTATCATGGATTGACTAAGCACTTTCCTTTTTGGCTTGGAATGGGAATCCTTCTTCAAAAACTGATGAAGATAACCCTTGATTATCAATCTTTCAATTTTATTTTTCAAGGCGTAACACTCCTTTGTGTTGTGTCCTTTATCTTTATGAAATAAACAATTCTTATTGGATGTACGAGTATTGGGCAACGATTTCATGGGAGGAAGAGGGTATTAGACAAACTCTTTACCTTGGATGGCTATACAAATTTCAAAGAGACTAACATTTAGTGGAGTAGTATGCATTTTAGGATGGTTCGAACGTTCCCTAATCTATCTCTTTTGATTTTTTCTAAGGTTGTTGTCCCTTATTGGAGAGCGATCCCACTTAAAAGACCTCTCAGTCAAACTTTCTTTCGAGGAAAAAGGGAGAACCATGACGCAACTCACTTAAAACAAGGTTCATGTTTTTTTTTTTCACCCAAAAACTCATTTCAACCTATTTTAACCTAAAACACCTAGAAAACAACCTAGAAGCCTTGTTAAACCCATCTATAGCCCTCAAAAACACAAAAAAATCTCAAAATCCAAAACTAAAAATCTTTTCGAGCTTAGATCTGTTTATTTAGGCACTTTCAAGGTAAAAACACCAAACTCGAACTTCTCTTATTATATAGAATTATTTAACATAAAAATCGACCGTTTTGGTAGCTATAATTATCGTCAAAGATAATTTTCTCTCTTTACGTCTGAATTCGGTGTTTCTTTTTCTCCTCCCATAAAAAAAAGGACTAAAAAGTTGAGGAAAATGAACAAAATTGAATTTAAAAAAATTAAAAGGACTGGTTGTGGAAAAGCTACAAAAAATAGGGGGCTAAAATGAACTTTTTAAACAAATTTCAAATCCACCACTTATTTTACTTGTCAGTCCTTTTTTTAATTCACCCCTCCCTCTTAAAAAAATACGATTGGGTGATAATTTAAACTCAAAAGGCTAAATTATACAAAATAGAATTTTGAAAACCAAATTGAAATTTTTCTAAAAAATCAGTAAATTCGGTACCTCCGTCTCATTTTGGTCATGGCCTTATATATGGCCCTTATTTAAGGTTGTTGGGCCTTATGTTTTAGACACCGTTTGGGAACGCGGTTTGCCCAAAAAATTTAAAAAGTTTTTTTTTTTGCTAAAATTTAATATGTTTTGGATCGTTTTGATGTACTGATGTCAAAAATGATTTTTAAAAAATAAAAAAAACATCATTGACATGCATTTCGGCACAAAAAATTATTTAAAAAACAACCGCAACCACTCTGCCAAATAATCTCTTAGTGACTAAGGTTGTTGCTCTCCATTCCATGTGGCTGGCTGGCCTATGTCATCGCCAGCAATTGTTGTAGCTTACGAATTGCAGGTTCCAAAAACTGGGTAGATATAACGTTTCAATTTGCCTAACATCTCGAGTTTTTTTATGGTGGTCACATAGGTCTTAGTTTAGCCTGCTTGGATTGTAGATTCTTCTCCTAGTCTGGAATTATGAACATTTTCAATGCATCAACTAGAGTTGATTTTTTTTTTTCCTGATCAGGACCCATATTAGGATTTGAAGTTGCAGATCAAAGCATTTCAGTGCTTACTGCATACCAAATCTCATTGGCAAAGAGGTTTATTATGTGACTAAAAAGTGCATGTAACAAAGAACAAAAATAGTCTCCATGGCTATAAAATCTTTTAAACATTGAGATAAATTAGTGTTGCCGTTGCTCCCTCGGATCCCCATCTTCTTCATCTATATATAGATTTCAATCACAACAGAGCTTAGTAGGCGTAGTTCTTGACGAACATTCCTTTCTTGGCTTCATCTGACTCTCCCTCACCGGTGTACTTGCCAAGCTGAGCAAGAGAGTTGGCCTTGGCACGGATGAGAAGTGCTTCCTGAGCTGCATTCACGTTCTCTGGCCTGCCTCCCCATGTCTTCAAGCAAGTGTTCTGGAGAGCTCTAGCATATGAGAAAGACACGTGCCATGGGTTTGCAGACTGGTTCATTGCGTTGAGGTTCAGGGTTGCTTCAACCTCGGATTGCCCACCAGACAAAAACTGCTCAAAAAATAATCCATGATCAGTACATGTTTCACTATTATTGCTAAAGAAGCCGTCCTGCCTAAAGCATGTTAATCTTGATAAGCCGAAATTTTAACACTTCATGCAAAAAAAGAAGTAAAACTGTGAATGAAAGTTGAAATGCAACTTGCCATGATTCCAGGGACGGATGGGGGGATTCTCCTCTGAAGGAGCTTGAGTGTGTACTCAGCAACTTGTTCAGGGGTGGCCCTGTCCTTGCATTCAGCACCAGGAGTGACCATACTAGGCTTGAGAAGGATACCCTCAAACATGACATTGTTCTCTGCCATGTAGAAGAAAACCTCAGCCCAAACCTTCTGGGCTACTTCGAAAGTCCTGTCAATGCCATGCTCACCATCAAGCAAGATTTCTGGCTCCACAATTGGGACCAATCCATTGTCCTACAAGATCCAAGTAACAAAATCTTCTCAATCAGCAAGTAGAGATTATAAACAACAGGTAGCAATACAGCAATTTGTTTGGGGTGCTATACTTGAGAAATGGCAGCATAGCGGGCAAGACCCCAGGCAGCCTCCTTCACTGCCAAGGCAGATGGGCCGTTGGGAATGCTCACAACAGTACGCCTGACCAATGAAAGTAAGCATTTAGTTCATTAGTTACGTTGCAAAGTAATGGTTACAGAAAGTTGGCATTTTGCGAAACATAGAGAAACAGAATTCATACCATTTGGCAAAACGAGCTCCCTGTTGGTAGTAAGCAGCTGTGCGGGAGGCGAGTCCATCAAGACCTTGGCACCATGACTCATCATTGGAACCAGCTAGAGGCACCAAACCCTATTGTTTTCATTTTTCAAACTGTATGTTACTAAAATTTCGTTCAATAAACAACAAGATGTATACTCTTTTGCCTATACTATCAAATTTAGTTAACTCAATGACAAGAATAAAGCACGAGTATAATTTCAATAAAAAAAAGTTTTGAATTCGTGAAAACTTAATGTTAGGAGACATGTGTCGGAGTATTACCTTGTCAACTTTGATACCGGGAACAATCTTTTGCTCAACAAGAACATCAACCATCTTCTTGCCATCAGTGGTGGATTGGTAGAGAGTCTCCTCAAAAAGGATGGCACCAGAGATGTAATCGCCAAGGCCAGGGACTGTCACAAGAAGGGTACGGTATGCCTGGCGGTTAGCCTCGGTGTTCTCTAGCCCGATTGAGGCGAGACGTTTTCCACAGGTAGCGTTGGACTCATCCATGGCCAAAATACCTCGGCCAGGAGATGCAATAGTTTTCTACAATATCCAGAAACAAGAACAGATAAGTGCGGTCTCGTTTACCCAAAAAAACCTAAAAGGGCAGTATCTTATATCATGGACTTAAAGCTGGCAAGAGAAGTACTATCACTTTCTACTTAAAGCCTATGCTTTACACTATATATCATGTATGAGAAAGTCATTGTATGTCATATTTTTTGCAAGTGTTGAGTCTCACTTCAGTTAAAGTGATTGAAAGATGTAACAATATTACATACCGCGGTTTTGACAAGCTCCTCAGCATAGGAACCAGCACGAACGGTAAGAGCAGAAGGGGCGGTGGAGCGGCACCGGATAATGGAGGCAGAAGGCAAGCGGAGGGTCTGACCCTTAACAAACTCAGACTTATCTAGAACTGGTGATGACTTGAGAAATGATGCCGAGGCCATCTTTCTTTTTTCTGTTTTTGCTGATAGGAGACTACACTGCCAGTGCAAGATAGCCTATAACGAGTGTCTGTATCTTATCTCCTCTCTATCTTGTGCCTCTTTACCACACATGCATGCACTTCCATGAATTTATATTTGGCTTCCATGTTATCACAAGATGTCACATTTGAGGCTGTCCTTCATCGACAAATAACAATTTGCCACGTGGATGATATATATAGCACGGTACACTTTGTTTTGTGTATGCGTGGTTGAAATAGATGGTTTTATTCCCACCTCGTAAATTAATGAAATTATGGAGTCATAAAGCTGATATTTTCTCTTCTATGTCAAGAAGAACAGACAACTGCTTCCCGTTCACCATGTTACAGAGTCCAAATCAGTGTCGCTTGGGAGATTTCTCTGGAGAGTAAATATGAGGTTGTAATCTCTCCTGTTTTGTTTCTTAGCTTCATTTGATTAATGGCCATTGTTTAATAGCCAGATTTGATAGTCTATGATTCCCCTCTCAACGGTAGATAGCTTGCCATATCAGCTTTCTATGTGATGGGCTCGAGTTTCTATGCCTCATAGTGGGTCTAAATATCACTGGGTGGTTCCATTTGAGGGACCCACTAAAATAGCATAGATTCATGGCAGAGGCACCAAATTGCCACCGTTTTTTGGTTAAAGGATCCCCAGTACGGCTTTAGACAAATTAGAGCCTTAATTCTTGATTCCTTGCCTCAACGTGGTCGTTGGTCAAACTGGTGGTTCTGAACATCAGTTGCAGAAGCCTGAAGAACGAGAACTGAGAATCATGTGAGTAGGGCTGCGGCTCCTCACAATTAGTACAGAATTCAATTGGACGTGAGATTTCAGTCATGGAAAGCCCCTGTCGATTTCATTGGGACGGTAATGCATTGTATAATATGAACATCAGAAGTAGATATAAAATCTTTAATGTGCATGTCAGTATTTCAGAGACAACAACTAAATTTAAGGTTGTCCGGTCCATCATTCATTCGGTTGAATAGAATGCTTATGTAAAAATATTTCACACTTACGCAGAACTCTAAACCCTACGTACGTCCATCACAATTAAAAGCGGTTGCTAGAAGCAGGAGACGTACGTGCAACGAAGTTGAAATTATAGAATGTACAATGTTGTCAAGTAAAGTCAAGAATGTTGATCCAAAGACAGGTCAGCAATGCCATGAATCAAAGTATCAAGGGACTCCTCTTTCAAATCTTTCCGTGCTCTGGAATCATCAGATGATGATGGAGTGGATTGAACAGGATTTTCAGCAAGCGCCTTGTTCAATTGTTTGATAAGCTCATCTTCCTCATCTGGAATGCCGAACCCCAAATTAACCTTAAAGATATCCTTAGTTGATGGCTCAATATCAGATGCTGTAAAACCCATAACAAGTCCTGAACCTACTGGTAGACACATCTTTGGGTCATCATCTTCCTTGTAATTAGGCGAGAAGGCATGTTCGAGAGAAGTTTCTGAGAGATCTCCCTGAAAGAGTTGTGATGATGAAACATTAATCTCCTCGTTGATTGGAAAACCGTTGCTTCTTGTTTGTATTTCTTTATCAATTGTAGAGACCTCATCATCAGTTACTACACGTGACTGTAAATTTTCTGCTTCATTGGAAAGATGCATCAGAATGTCAGTTCCTCTAGGCAAGTCATCATTTCCAGGTTCAGAAGAGTCATGTGACTCTGGCTGCAGACTGAGAATTTCTAGCAAAACATCTTTCAGAGAACTCCAGTCACCATCTGAAATTTCAGGATCTTTAACAAGGCAAGAATCAACCCAAGCTACATCTTCAGGTGAAAGCGCATCTCCGTTCTCATTAGACTCTAACGAATCAACAAGAACAGAAGAAATAGAGCCTTGTACCATCTCACTATCACCAGCAGTCATGGCTAAAGATATGTAGGAAGCAACGTCAATAAACAAGAAGGAAGACAGGTTAATGCACAGCCATAAAAACTCAAGAGGCAGAGATAAATTGATTTTCTAGTGAGGACATGCAAATTACATTTTGTCCTAAGCAATGAGGCCTCCAAGGTGGCATTGCCCTGCACAATTTTCTAGTCGAAGAGCGCTTCCATAACAGTTCAAAATATGGTTCAAATAAGACATCTAGTCCACCAGAGGCAGAAAACTCATTTTCTCTTTCTATTAATGATAAGCGTACTGCATTTCCTTCGAATAAAACAACTTTCCCAAGAACACAGGCCAGCTCACATGCTGAGAGAAACGGATGTCCTAAAAAAATTATTGCAAAAGGGGAGCTTTCTAATTATCTTGTCCTACGATGAGAGTATGCGGCAAGCCATCACAACCCACAGTAGCCACGGAAAATACTCAAATCCCAGCATTTGTCCAATATCATAGAATACAGATCAAGCCAAGACAGAAATAAAGCCACTTGGAATCCTACCATTCCAGCAATATAATTATCTAGAACCGTAACCACACCTTTACCTATGTTAATCATAACATTCAGCCCCCTTGCAATGAAACTCATCATCAGACTATTACAAGCATTATCATTCAGTCATATCAGACAGCAATTCCCATTCCTAGTTAGCACGCACGCTACTAACAAAATAAATAAATAAATAAATATAAATATATATATATATATATATATATATATAGAGAGAGAGAGAGAGAGAGAGAGAGAGAGAGAGAGACACACACACACACACGCTAGTATGACCCTACGAAAAAGTTTGCATAGACAACAAATGCATCATAAAAAATAGTAGTTACAATTAGGGCAAAATAATTAACAATAACATGAAATTTATTGAATTTCTAACAAACTAGACGCAAGATTTTAGCATTGTTACTAACTAAGCTCGACAATTAAAGTTGGTGTCTCTTACTAGAAATCAACTAGAGGTTTCCACTGCAGCAATTTTGAAGAAAGAACCTATCAATGATGGATGTTGATGAGTTTTAAATTTCAAGATGTTTAAGAATAAGGTTGATATATTGAATAATTAGTTAATTTTTTAATTCAAGCAATCTGACTCATTTTTCATAATCAAGGTATCTGATAACTTGATATGAAAAGTCTAGAGGGTTGGTAAGTAGCAGTAAGTGATGCCTGATAAGGCAAGTGACCAGTAATTATAGTAGTAGCATGTGGTGTTTGTTAAGCTAGGTGACCAACAGCTGATATTTACAAAAAGTTATTTTTGATGGACGTGAGGACTTTCTAATTGTAAAGTTAATAATTTTGTAAAAAGAGAAAGTGCAATGATATTTTAGAGAGATAGATTATGAAAATATGTATGCTAAAAATGTTGAAAATGAAGAGATTGTGAATTTTTGACTTGAATGATTCATGGTATATTTATAGCTCATAAATCTTGTCTTTTTATGGAGAGGAAGGGCTGAAGTATAATTTCACCCTTGTGATATTTTGAATTGTATTCTAGTCAAAATAATATATATTTGATTAGTATAAAATACTAAAAAACCAACGTGGGGTCCGAATACAATTTTCTAGCAAGTATTGGGCTCGAGCAAGGTGTTGGAGCCCATTAGAGGAGAAAGTGGACCTGGGCGTGTTGTTTGGACCCAAACATACTGGACTCGGGTGTGACAGCCTAAGTCTACAAGGGTGTTGGGGGTGCACACCCAGCACCAGTTGCGTGTACGCCCTACATGGGCGTATGCACTGGGGTGCATTGGGCGGACGCCCAGTACATTGTAAGTGCCCATGTATTAGGCATCCATGCTCCCATGAAGGGGGCATGGGCTCAGGCTACTTGCCTGATCCCATGTTCCTGGTGCATGGGCTTGGGCTCCTTCCCTGAGCCCATGCTTTTTGGGAGCTGGGCTCGAGCTACCATGTCCGAGCCCATGTTTGCTGGATTTTTTTTTGTTTTTTTTTAAGGATTTTCTTAAATATATTTTGGAGGATTTTTTAGGTTTATTTTATTTGAATCCATCAAATGCCTAATACATAGAGAGAAGTGAAGAGAGAGAGAGAGAGAGAGTTGTGAAACGTACTGTTTTAAAGAAAAAACCATAATTCTTAGCTGATAAAATTGGTTATTGCAATTGAAGTTTCTAAAAGGAAAAGGGCGAAGAGAGAGACAATGCTTGATTCTGTTGTTGCAACGCCTATAATGTGTTGTCATTTGGTTTACTAGTCTGGGGATCGTTTAGGAACGTGGTTCAACCAATGTTCCAAAAAATTTTGAAATATTTTTGCTTAAAATTAATATTTTTTTAGTGTTTTTAAATAGTTTTGATGCGCTGATATCAAAAATAATTTTTAAAAAATGAAAAAACATTATTTTGATGCATTTCTGGGTTAAAAACACTTTAAAAAACAACCACAACCACGCTCTCAAGCACACACTTAGTAGCTTTAGTTAGAACTTACAAGTAGGTTCAAATAGTATTTTTGGGCCGATGATCCATTAGCCCAATAACAAAACCTTATATTTATTATATTGGGCTAATAGCCCAATAACAACGTGAATAAGAAAAAAAACAACATTCTTGTAGTAATAGAGTAAATGCTGACTTTTTTCATGGAGTCTGTTTGTTTTCTTGTTTAAAAATTTATTTTTTTATTTTTTTATTTACTTTAAAATAATTTTTTTGTATATTTTTAAATTGTTTTGATTTATTAATATTAAAAATAAATTTTAAAAATAAAAAAAATATTATTTTAATGTTTTTTTAAAGTGAGAAGGACTGCTTTGATTTATTGACTTGAAAACCAACGATTTTAATCTCGCTGCGAGAGGTCAATTGCTGGCCCAATTCTCTGACTTTAAGCAATTCGTGTAGAGGGTTGTTTTGCTCTTGTCAAGATAATGGTGTTCGGCACATAAAATGCAGTTACATATGAGTACACTAGTGTTCTAGTCTATGAAAAGGGAGGATCTTTTGCACTAGATTTCTATGGAAGAAAGTTATCATAGAGATATTTACACTGAAGAATTGAAAGCTGAGAAATGCACGCTTAGCAGTAGCGCCTGGAGAAGCGTTGTGGGTGTTCTTGATCAATTTGGGCTCTTGGGTTATTTTCGTGCATTTGTTAATGGATCTGCTCATTTTCTTGTTTGTCAAAAATGCGAGCCAATTTTTTTAGTTTATTCTCATTGCCCTCTGCTTTTAGGGCGTATATAAGAATAGAAGGCTACGTATTTGTTGTTTGCCCGGAAAAAGAAGTTATTTCCGTTGCCGGGACTTGAACCCGGGTCGCTCGGGTGAGAGCCGAGTATCCTAACCAACTAGACTACAACGGATTGTTGACAAGTTGTTGACAACTAAATTTCAAATTAAATTTTTATAAGAAATTACTTTTATTCATTGATGTTGAGCGATTTGGACATTTCCTTTTCGGCTTTTGGAATAGATCCTGTATTGAGCCCAGTTAATTGAGCTGTTCGAATAGGCCCATAAAACCTTTTTAGGCCCAGTAATCCAACTCCATTTTTACGCTGCTGCCCGGCAAACGTCTGTTGAAGACCTGAAGTTCTTGAGAGAGGAGAGCAGAAGGATAGCTCTCTCTCGTGAAGCATTTTTGGACCAGCTTCTCTTACATCCATGTCCAAATTGATTGATTTATTTATTTATATATAAAACAATTCCTCCTTTTATTTATCTTCTAAATATTAAGCAAATGTGTTGGTTTTCACAGTCCATCAATTTTTGGCAACCACGCCTCATTGTTTTGATGAACTTGCAAGCTGCCTCATCTTCCATTTTCTTGATATAATGGGGAGTTTAATTATAATGGTGAAACCAGTTGAATAC